>Ga0074199_1000090_pt1 | contig 201910 bp, 169 predicted proteins | sample EPASupsiteSAE347_FD_64528 | JGI IMG/M metagenome (GOLD analysis project Ga0074199, IMG submission 64528) | Bioremediated contaminated groundwater from EPA Superfund site, New Mexico - Sample SAE3-47 | ecosystem: Environmental > Aquatic > Deep subsurface > Groundwater > Contaminated ... | reverse complement strand
ATCTGACGGCTTATTTCTTCTCGCTCAAAGAATGAAATTCTGCGGTATTTTATCATCTGCAACTCCTTTCTCTGCTAAAATTATAGCAGATTAAGTCGTTGCATTAGTTGCTTGAACCTAACGTCTTCTATTTGTTGCTGGACTTGGATAATTCTTCGTCGATGATCTGTTTGAAAGCCTCGATCGGGTACGCTCCTTCGATCATCCGGCCGTTGATGAAGAACGCCGGGGTTCCGCTGACCCCGTATTTGCCTCCCTGCGCGAAGTCATTCTTTACCGCTTCCAGGACCGCGGGATCTTTCAGGCAGGCGTTAAAATCTTTAAGATTCAAACCGATGGCTTTGGCTCCGGAGCTCGCGGTATTGGCGTCCAGTTCTTCTTTACTGCTGAGCTTATCGAACATCTCCCAGTATTTATTCTGTTTCGCCGCGCATCGCGCCGCCACCGCCGCGGGCTGGGCCAAAGGATGGAACGGCAGGGGATAATCGCGGTAAGCGAATCTCACTTTCCCGGTGGAGATATAATCTTTTTGTATCTGCGGAAAAGTCTGCTGGTAGAATCTTTTAGAGAACGGGCATTGGAAATCGCTGAACTGGACCAGCAAAACAGGGGCTTTTTCGTCGCCCATCACCGGGTTGCCGCCGGCGGTAACGCCCTCGGCTCTTTTATTCCCGGGAATAGGCGGCCTCTGGGCTTCTGGCGGCACGGCGGGACCGGACCGGGACTGAAGTTCGCCGACCATGTTCTTGATATCCGATAGCTCCTTAAGGACGCTGCGGGTAAGGCCGATCTCTTCCTTGCGCAATTCATTATCCACTAGAACCACTTCGATCGCTATCCGCAAACCGACGATAACGCACATGCAGGCGATCGTCGATACTATGACTATCGTCCAAAAACGCCTTTCAGGCTTTTCCATTTATCCCCCTTTTTCGGTTAAATATTTCTCGATCGCCAGGGCGGCTGTCCTTCCGGCTCCCATAGCCGTGATCACCGTCGCCGCTCCGGTAACAATATCGCCGCCGGCGAAAACGCCCGGCAGATTAGTCCGCCCGGACTCATCGGTGGATATCTCTCCGTGCCTGCCTGTCTTAAGCCCGGCAGTGGTGCGCGGGATTATCGGATTAGGAGTATTGCCGATAGCCACGATCACCTCATCCACGTCCAGGATAAATTCAGATCCCTTGACCGCGACAGGGCTCCTCCTTCCGGAGCTGTCCGGCTGCCCCAGTTCCATTTTCAGGCACTCAACCCCGGTAACCGCGCCCCTGTCGTCTCCGGCATACCTTACCGGGTTAGTCAGGATACGGAAATCCACTCCTTCTTCCCTGGCCCGGATGACCTCTTCTTCCCTGGCCGGCATTTCTTTCTCCGAACGGCGGTAGATCAGGTAAACATGCTTGGCGCCGAGCCGCAAAGCGGTGCGCGCCGAATCCATCGCCACGTTGCCGCCGCCGATGACCGCGACAAAAGATCCCCGTTTTACCGGAGTATCGTATTCCGGGAATTTATAAGCTTTCATTAAATTTACCCGGGTAAGGAATTCGTTCGCCGAATATATGCCGTTAAGGTTCTCCCCGGGGATATTCATAAAATTAGGCAGCCCGGCCCCGGCGCCGATAAACACCGCGGAGAACCCCTGTTTGAAAAGGTCTTCTATGGTCAGCGCCCGGCCGATAAGCGCGTCAGGAGTAAAATCCACTCCCAGTCCTTTCAACAGATCTATTTCGCTTTCCACAATAGCTTTGGGAAGGCGGAACTCGGGGATCCCGTAAACCAGCACTCCTCCCGGCTTATGGTAACCTTCAAATACCCTGACCGAAAAGCCTTTCTTCGCCAATTCCGCCGCGCAGGTCAACCCAGCGGGGCCCGAACCGACTATGGCCACAGATCTATTTTTCGCGGCAACGGCCGCGGCCGGAGTATCCTTCTTATTTTTACGGTTTTCCCGGTCCCAGTCGGCAAGAAACCGTTCCAGCCTGCCAATCGAGATAGGTTCACCGAATTTTTTCATCGCGCAAACCGCCTGGCACTGTTCTTCCTGAGGGCAGACCCTGCCGGTAACGCAAGGCAGGGAATCATTGGCGTGGATTATATCTATGGCTTTCTGAAGATCATTATCGCGCAGGGCTTTAATGAAAGATGGTATTTCGATATGCACCGGGCATCCGCCGACGCAGGGTTTATTAACGCACTGCAGGCAGCGGGAAGCTTCTTTCAAAGCCTCCTGCCGGCTATAGCCTAACGGGACCTCGTCAAAATTCTTGATCCTTTCCGTGGCTGGCTGCTGGCGCATCGGGACCGCGTTCTTTTCTATCGGCATATTTTCCTTAGAATACATCTTCCGGCTCAAGCCGGCTTATGGCAGGAACATTCTTCGTTCTTGTAAGTATCCAGCCGTTTCATCAGCAGGTCGAAATTGACCAGCGAAGCGTCGAAATCCGGGCCGTCCATGCAGGTAAATCTGGTCTTCCCGCCGATCTCGACCCGGCAGGCCCCGCACATGCCCATGCCGCAGACCATTAAAGAATTGAGGCTGACCACCGTCTTGATCCCCAGCGGCACGGTTATCCCGGAAACGGCTTTCATCATTATTGCCGGACCGATGGCGAAAACAATATCGATCTTCTGCCCGCCGGAAATAAGCTCTTGCAGAGTATCGGTCACCAGGCCTTTCCTGCCGTAGGAACCGTCGTTAGTGGAAACGATCAACCGGTCCGAAACAGAAGACATTTTGTCTTCCCAGAAAACGTGATCTTTAGAGCGGTATCCGACGATAGAGATAACTTTATTGCCTTGTTCCCGCAGCGAACGGGCCAGGGGATAAACAGGGGCTATCCCTATTCCTCCTCCTATGACGACGGCATTTCCGTAATTCTTTATTTCGGTGGGGTTTCCCTGCGGCCCGAGCAGATCAGGGATACGGTCCCCCTTTTTCATAGCCGCGAGCATAGAAGTCGTCTTTCCCGCGGCCTGAAAAACCAGGGTTATAGAACCGTCCTGACGGTTAAAATCAGCGATAGTCAACGGTATCCTCTCGCCTTTTTCGTGAGCCCGGACGATAACGAACTGCCCGGCTTCGGCCTTACCGCTGACCAGGGGGGCATAAACCTGCATTAAATTTACCTTGGGCGCCAGTTCGCGGCTGGCGAGAATTTTAAACACTCTCTGTTCTCCTGCGGGTTATCTCCAGAGTATCCAGAGCTATCTGCAGTTCCTCGTTGGTCGGAATGACAAAAACCCTGGTCCGGGAATCGGCGGCGCTGATAAGCCCTTCAAACCCGCGCACCGCGGTCTCATTCTTTTGCGGATCGATCTTTATTCCCAGGCTCTCCAGGCCTTTAAGGCTCTCTTGCCGGGAAAAAACGTTATTTTCCCCGATGCCGCCGGTGAAGACCACGGCGTCGACATTACCGTTAAGGGCGGCTATGTAGGAACCGATATATTTCTTGAGCCGGTAGCAGAACACTTCGATAGCCAGTTCCGCGCTTTTATCGCCTTTATCTTTAGCCCCGGCCAGCGTCCGCATGTCGTTGGATATCTCGGACAAGCCGAGTAGCCCGCTTTTCTTGTTCAATAAATTATTCAGGTCTTCCAGGGAATAACCTTTGTCTCCCAGGTAGAACAGCACGGCCGGGTCAAGGTCGCCGGAGCGGGTGCCCATGACCAGCCCCTCAAGCGGGGTCAGGCCCATGCTCGTGTCCACCGAACGGCCTTTTTCCACCGCGCAAACGCTGCAGCCGTTGCCGAGATGGCAGATAATGGAATTAACCTCGTCCGGCCGGCGCCCCAGTAAAGAAGCGAGCCTGCGGCTGACGTAACGGTGGGACGTCCCGTGAAAACCGTATTTCCTGATCTTGTATTTGCGGTAAAGTTCTTTAGGTATGGCGTAAAGATACGCGTAAGCCGGCATGCTGGAATGGAACGACGTATCGAACGTCGCCACTTCGACCGCGTGGGGCAGGGATTTCTTGCAGGCCCTGATCCCGATAAGGTTCGCCGCGTTGTGCAGCGGGCCGAGATCGATATAATCCTCGATCACCTTCTCCACGGATCCATCCGCCAGGACGGATTCATTATACACGTCGCCGCAATGCAGGACCCTGTGGCCGATCCCGGTGATCTCTTCGACCGATGAGATCACCCCGCGTTCGGGGTCGCTGAGCATCTTCAGGATAAAATGTATGCCTTCTTCGTGGTCGGCGATATGGTTCTTGATCTCGAAATTGCCGCGCAGGCTCTTCTGGGAATAGCATGAAGATCCTTCCCCGATCTTCTCCAGCAGCCCCTTGGCCAGGACTTTCTCCTCCGGCATCTCGAAAAGCTGGAATTTTATGGAAGAGCTCCCGGAATTTATAACTAAGATTTTCATTTTTGGTCCCCGATAAAAACCGCTTATTTTTATAAACGCCCCCTTACCCTTGATAAAGGGAAAGCTGTTTGATCCGTTTCAGCATGTTGGGATGGGTGCTGTATAACTCCATCAGTTTATCCCCGAAACCGACTTTGATCTTCTTGTTCCGCAGCGCGGCAAGCTCCGACGGCTCGATCGAACCGCTGCGGTCGCGGTCAAGCGAAGCGAGCTCCCGTATCTCATTCTGGGCCTGGGAAGGATCGCTGGCAAAGAACGCTTTTAGCCCCTCAACCTCTTTGATCGATTCTTTATCCGTGCGCGCGGCGCCGTAAACCAGTTTGTATAGAGCCGAAGCGAGGCTGGCCGGGCTGTTGCCCAGGCTTACCGAACCGCGGTCGGCAAAATATTCCCTGACCCGCGAGCCGTAAAGCACTAAAAGATTGGTCAGCAGGTAAAAGATGAACGCGGCGATGCCTATCAGCACGGTATTCGACCCGCGCTCGTCCCTGCGGTAGCCGGCGAAAGCGAACCTCCAGTAGATCCAGTACATCACCATAGGTATTACCGAAAGCAGGGATATCGTCAGGACATCGCGGCTCTTAAGATGCGTCAGTTCATGCCCGAGGACCGCTTTAAGCTCACTGTCATCCAGAAGCTCCAGTATTCCCCGGGTAACGCAGACCCTTCCGTCTTTGAGCCCCCGGCCGAAAGCAAAAGCGTTGGGAAGAGCGATCTGGGCCACCCCGATCCTGGGCATAGGTATGCCGGCGCGCACCGAGAGGCTCTCGACCATTTCGAAAAGCCGGGGATATTCTTTCCTGCCGACATATTTAACCCGCATCGTCCATTCCACGATCTTGGGGCTGATCAAATACTGGATGAACATCACCGCCACCGCGGCGACAAGATAAACCATCAGGTTATTTATCCCCATATACGTGCCGACCATCAGTATTATCGCGTAAACTATGCCGAAAAGCATAGCCACCAGAAGCATCAATCTTAAATGCAGTGCGAACATTGCAACCGCCTCCTTTTAATTTATTTATTTATTCAACGTCGGCTTTTATGGTCAACTTCAGGACCGGATTGGCCGGGTCGTCGGTGCTGACGTAAACGAACTGGCTGGTAACCCCTTTATACCCCTTGCTGTCGAACTCAACCGAGACCTGCGTGATCTCACCCGGGGCTAGAACTTTCTTTTTAGCCGCGGAGGCGGTGCAGCCGCAGGAGGTACTTATGTTCTTTATATTCAAAGCCTTGTCCGAATTATTCTTGATATCGAAATCATGCTTAACGATCTTTTTCTGCTTGATCGCGCCGAAATCCCAGGTATACTGATCGGCTTGTTTGACGCTGCCGGCGGCAACGTTGGCAGCCGGCTGTTCTTGTGAGAATGCTACAGTTACCGGCAGAAATACGGATAAGATAAGCAGCAACGCCTTCATTTTAAGCCCTCCATACCAAATATACGCCCAGAACGAAGAATAATAACGCCATAAGTATCTTCGCCGGCAGAAAATGTTTCTTAAGGAAACGCGAAAAATCTTCCGAGGTCGCTCCGGCAAGAGCGCAAAGAAAGATCACGAACAACGGAAGAACGAACATCAGGTTGTAAAGCACCAGATACGCGAAAGCCTTAACTTTGATGCCGGTCGATTTAAGCACGAAAGTTATGGTCGGCAGATAGACCTGCCCGGTGCAGACCGCTTCCAGTATAGAAACCAGGAAACCGGTAACCAGCGCCGTAACCAGCAGGCTGGCCATATTCTTACCACCGGAGGCAGCCGGGACGGCCTGCCTGTCCCTGCGGTAATTCATCCCTATAACCTTGTGGATCTGGTTCTTGACCGCCGGAGGCAGCTGCAAGCTCATCCCTTCGGTTTTTCCGCTTCTTTGGAATTTAAGCAGGTCGGAAACCGCCATGATCCCGAAAACAAGGCTCAAGATGCCGATCGCCGAGTTAAAGACCTTGCGCAAAACCCAGAAACCTTTCAGGCTGTAAAAGAACGAGAACAAACCCAGGCCGATCAGGAGATACGTGAGAAAAACCGAGAAGATAAAGAATAGGCCGATCAAAGCCAGCTCTTTTTTCCGGTACCCCTGGAGCGCCAGGAAAGAAATAAAAAACACTATTACCGTGAACGCGCAGGGATTTATCCCGTCGATCAACCCGGCGCCGATCACTGTAACCGGCGTAAAAGAAAAAAAGTGTTTCAAGATATCCGACGAAGCGAAAACGTGTTCCCGGGGCTTTTCCCGCGCCAGTTCTTCCCTGATCAACCCGGCAAGGTTCCCGGAAATCTCGTTCTTGCCGATCAACAGCCTGTCGGCGAACTGCACGCTGGGCACCGACGCTTCGCGTAACCCGTATTTTTCTTTAAATCCGAGAAGCAATTTATAATTACCGACAATACTGATATCCAGGTGGTTCACCCGGATATTACCGCTGTACTCTATTTCTATCGGCGTTATTATTTTCTCATTGACTTCATGGCAAACGTGACAGGTAGGCGAAAAGAAGAAATTTAATTCGAGTTTCCGGGGATCATCCTGCTGGGCAAAAACAAGACCGTAAGAACAAATAACCGCTAAGACAGCCAGGATCAGTCTTTTTACCATTAAGGAATACGGATAAAAACAATAAAAAACAGCTATTGTTCGTAAGTTTTGATTATTTTAAGGATCTCTTTCTTATCTTTGGCGTTCTTGAAACGCTCAACGATAAATTTATCCTTGACCAGCCGCGATATATCCGCCAGGATCTTCAAATGGCCGCCTACGTCGCTTTCCGGGGAAGCCAGGATAAAGAACAGGTAGGTCTTCTCCCCGTCCAGCGCCCCGAAATCTATTCCTTCGACGGATCTGGCGAAAGCGATGATAAAACCGTTAACTTTTGCCGATTTCGCGTGAGGAATAGCTACACCGTTGCCTATTCCGGTAGAGCCTAATTTCTCTCTTTTTAATATCGCGTTATAAAAATTCTTCCGGTCCTTCAATTTCCCGGACTGGGAGATCAACGCCACCAGTTCGTTTATAACCTTATTCTTGGACTTTTCCTTTAAAGAAAGAAGGACATACTTTTCCTTAAGGATACTGGAAAGCCTGGCATCAGCAGCCACTAAGCATCATCTCCTTAGAATATTATTGAAGCCCTATTCTACGGGAATAACTATCTTCATCCCGGCTTTAAGTTTATTCGGGTTCTTGATCGTTCCCTTGTTCAGCTCGTAAAGATATTTCCAGCGGTACGCGCCGCCCATTTCTTTCTGGGCGATCTTGGAAAGAGAATCGCCTTTCTGCACGATATAATCTCTCGTGGAAACTTTTACCGCGCTTTCCACGTCCTCTTTTTTCTCTTCCAGGAATTTTCCCTCATCGACCTTCTGCGCATCAGGAGGGATCACCTGCTCTATCTCCGTTCCCGCAGTGCCTGACGAAGGGGCCGGGATCATTATCTCTTCGACTTCCGCGACCATAAACTGGGCATTGCGGTCTTTCTGCATTCCGACCAGGTCGGTAACATGCGCGACCGCGTCAAGTTTTCCGCGGCTGACGATACGGATCCGTTCCTCGGGGATACCGTTATCCAGCATGAACTTCTTGACTGTATCCGCCCGTTTCCTTCCCAACTTCTCATTATAAGCCTCGGTCCCGCGGGTATCGCAGTTTCCGGTGATAAGGATATCCGCCTGGGGATTCTTGTCCAGGATCCTTACCGCGTCGTCGAGCATAGACCTGGCGTCTTTACGCAATGCGGCTTTATCGTAATCGAAATACACTTTTACGTTCTTAATGATCTTGCGGATCAATAAAGAAGGCCTCATTTCCGCGGGCTTGGCTGCCGGAAGCTCGTCGGATTTATAGTCATAGATTATCTTGTAGACATAAACAAACCCCCTGTTGCCCCACGGTTTCATCTGTCCCGGCTGGTTCGGCCACCACCAATATCCGCCGCGCTCGTCTTTTACCGGGCTCGGCTTGGCGTCAGTCGGCCACCATTCGAATTTTTTCTGCAGCTCCTCGATCTGGGCCTTCTTCCGGGCGTCCCTATCCGACGCGCACCCGGTCAAACCCACGATAATAAATCCTATCACTAATAATAACAATTTATCTTTTAACGTTCTTCCCATCTGTCACCTCTCCATTTTAATATTTTTAATAGACCGCAGGAATCCTCTCGAATACTTTCGGGTGGGAATTCATCAAAATTGCCGCATCCGCAAGGTGTTGCGATGATTTAGGGCTATTATAACCTAAAAGCCGTCTTTGTCAACAAAAGAGTGCGCAAAAATTTCAGTTTGATTCCAGCAATACCAGCAGCTCTTTTAAAGAAGCATCCGTAGGCAAATACATATCTTCTTCTATCCTTAATATATCAGCCGCTCCGGCCAGCACTTTGTCAACCCGGCAAGGAAGGCGCTTGCCGCTCCGGCAAGCCGACAAATACTCTTTGATCCTGCCGGACTCCGGGAGGAACCCCTTATTTACCAGTTCCTGGATCTCCTGCCATTGAGCGTCCAGGCGTGTATCCCCGCCCGCATTAGCCCTAACCCGCTCCGGCAAGGTAACTTGCGTTCCAGCGTTAACCGGCAGTCTGCGCAGGTCAATCCCGCCGGGAGCGGTTCCACCGCCATCCTTCTGCTCCGTCCCGCCAGTGCTCCGGTACCCATAATGAGAGATCAGATCCGCAAGCTTACTCCCGATCTTCTCTTTTTCGCCGTCAGTGACCGGTTTTCCCGCGCCGCGCGCAGTTAAAACAACGGTAACTGCGGAGATGTCTTTCGTCCCGGTAAGCAAACCTTCCAGGGACTGCATAACAGGGCTCAGATTGACATGTTCCAACCCTTCGGCCGCGCAATACGCGTACAATTCCCGGCCGATCCGCTTTTTAGCTTCCCTGCGGGCATTATCCTTCTTCGCGCCGCTTTGAACCTGATTTGAAACCGGCGGCAACGGGACATAGCCGTTTTCCCGCAAGCTCTCGCGGGTAAGCCGGTATCCTGTCGAAAAGACTATCTCCTCGCCTTCTTGCTGCTTTCCTTGATCGGCATAGTACTTCTCGTACCGGTCCTGCTTCTTGACCGACGCGAGGTCATCCCTGAACGCATACCCCCTGACAACGGAGATCCCCGCGGAATGCTCGTCCAACAGGACCGCCGGGACCAGTCCTTTTTCCAGAAGCTCCGCCAGCGCATCCAGCACGGCCTTATCCAGGTTCACTCCGCCCGCGTTATAAAGAGGCTGCACCTGGACGCCGTTATCGGTCAGGAAAAGCACGGCATTGGCGAGCATATTGCCCCCGCCGTTATATATCCTCAGGAACAGCGCGTTCGCTTCAAGGGCGTGGACCAGCGGCATCTTCCGCTCGCTGCCGGTCAACGGATTGAAACACCCGGGCACGTTCTTCCCGGCTCCGCTGGTCTTGAGAAAATCGAAACCGATCTCCACGGTTACGTCCCTGGGCTGATACATCGCGGTTTCCGCATACCGTTTTTCCAACCGATTCGTTTCCTCAAGGATACCGTCCACATTTTCCTGATCAATACTTTTGACATCGCGGAGATATTCCCGGACGAACGCTTTAGCCTCGTCATAAGAAGACAGCGCTTCGATCGCGTCATCGAACTTGACATCATTCCGCCTGGCCAGCTCGATCAACTGGAACGTTTGCTTGCGCAGCTCTTCGCGGGCGTCGATGCTCCCGGGATCCGCGCGCACGGTCTTGCTGATCCCCTCTGCCCATAATCCCGGCTTATATCCTGCTCTCAACAAGCCCCGGTACACATCTCTGTTCCATTCCGACCCCGTATACAGCCAGCGATTGAATTCCGCAGCATTCTCTATTTCGATCATCTTGCGCAAAGCCGTTTCATAACGCCCGGCGGTAAAAGGATATTTACTGCGGATGTCCAGATAAGCCCCGGATAAGCTCCACAGGGCTTCCCCCCGGGATGGGTCGGATTTCAGGAAATTCCCCAGGCCGTTCTTGGTGGACATATCCCCGAATACGGCGAGCAAAGACCTGGACATGGTCCGGATATAGAGCTCTTCCAGGAGATCGAGGAACTTACCTGAGCCGATCTCACCGCGCCGGTATGCCCCAAGCAAAGAATTAACTTTGCGCGTAAGATAAGGCTGGTTGAGGCCGCTCATCCGCCCGGTGTCGTATATCTGGTCGATAAATACCGCGGCTTTCTTGAAATCTTTCCTGCCGGTAACATCCACCAGCGCTTCGCCGACGGATCCATGCCAGATCCCCGGGCTGCCTAACAGCTTCACAAGAGAGGGGATCGCCCGGTCGTCTTTAAATTTGCCTAACGCTATGGCCGCGGACCGGCGCACGATCTTGTCCCGGTCACTGTCGAGTGACTTACGCAGAGGTTCGATCGCCCTTCTGTCGCCTATCCTGCCCAGAATATCTGCGGATTTCTCCCGGATATCCTCATTCCGGTCGTTCAACGCGGCGATCAACGGTTCGACCGCGAGAGGCCCGAACTTCATCAGGGCGTTTTCGATCGCGACGAGAGCGCGATAGTTCTTACTCTTGCCCAGCAGCCGGATCAACGGTCCTATTCCCCGTTCATCTTTAAGTTCGCCCAGAACGCAAGCCGCATGCTCGCGGAACTCCCACGAAGGCTGCCCAAGGTCATTCTGTATATCCTTATCAATAGCCCTGACCAACGGTTCTATGACGTCGGCAGCCTGAAATTTACTCAATGAAGCCGCGGCCATGCCGCCCTGGGAAATTTTCAGCATCCCGATCAACGGCTCGACCGACCGGGGATCCTTAAGATTGCCTAACGCCGGTATGGCCTGGCCGCGGATGGCGTAGTCTTCCAATGCGGCGATCAATACCGGGACCGCGCGCGTATCCCCGAGCAGGCCCAAGGCGTACGCCGCCGAATAACGCAGATCTTTAGATTTCCACTTGCCTTTCATTATCAAAGACAGGTGCTCGAACGCCCGGGGATCGCGCAGCGTGCCCAGCGCTACGGCCGCCGCAGAGTACACAGAAACCGATTCATCATCCCGGTCCAGGACCCTAACCAATGCCTCGAACACTCCCGGATAACGCATATCTCCCAGGGTCTCTGCCGCCCAATAACGGATATCCCTGTCCTTGCCGTCCAGCGCTTGTATCAACGGCTGCACGGCAATTGCGCCGGATCCGCGCAAGGCTTCGCGGGCGTTGGCCTTCACCGAATGATCCTTGTCCCCGAACGCCCCGATCAATAAGTTGATGGCCCGGAGATCATCCGTCCGGCCGGGGGCCGTGACCGCGCCGCCGTCGGCCGAGCGCGCTTCCTGCCCGCCGGAGCGCAGGAACGATTCGATGGCTTGGCGCTCGTCCGGGATCAACTTTGAGGCAAGCGCATTACCGATAAACTCCTCCCATTTCCCCGGGCCCAGCCCCTTCTTCATCCCGGTAAGTATCGCCCGGCGCGCCGCGGAGGTCTCCAGAGGCGCCGAACCTTTATCAGATAAAGATTTTAAGATCGCCGGGCGCATTTGCTGATCGTACACCCTGAATAGGTCATAGATGACCTGCCGCTCGTTCAAAGTCGGGGAATTCAGCGCAAGCATCCCTCCCAGGTCGACGATAACAAACGACCCATCCCGGCGCATCATCATGTTTTCGCCTTTGGAATCCCCGGCGAACCGGCCGGATAGCCTGCCTACCGCCATCCAGGTCTGCGCGATACGTTCCAATTCACCGCCGGTCAACGGCCTTGTCCCCATGATCCCGGCGACCGTCGGGCCTTCGATCCACTCCTGCAGGTAATAACGCAGAGGGCCCGACCGGGAAACGCCTGTATCATACATTTCAGGGACCGCGTTCACCGCAAGGCCCGCGGCTTTGGCTTTGAGGGCGAAATCACACTTAACTTCAGCTTCAGACTGGAATTCGTTTATATCCTGGACGGAAACAGGCTCGAACGAAGAGAAAATATTATATTGGTAAGGTTTCAATATTGCCAGGCACAAAGAAAACGATTTTCCTGCCGACAATGAAACAATGACTTTAAAGATGTCTTTATACTTGCCGCTGTCGTTAGCGTAGGCGACGCTGATACTTTGCACCTGTCCGCTGGCCGGACTGTCCAGGCCGAGCTGGCGGGAATATTCTTTTATTTGTTTTAAAATATATCCTTTCAAAGCATCCTGTTGGATCTTATATTCAGCGATATTCTTTTGCCTGTATCTCTCGCGCGCCGGGCACAGGCTCAGGTCCAACGTAAATTCAACTCCCCCGTCTTTCGGGGCTATTGCGCTTCCGCCCTTAGAGCTGTTTCTTGCGCTCATGATCTCATTCATTTCCCGGAGGCCTTCGATCCTGACTTTAAGTTTAACTAACTCGTCGTCGGTGATATATTTGACCTTCGTTTTCTCAGCCGTTTTAATAAATTCTTCCAGCGCTTTCATACCGCCGGGGTCATTGATCCCGGCTAACGCCATGGCGGCATTGCAGATCATTCCTTCATCATGGCTTTGCAGGCAGGCGATCAACGGCTCGACCGCTGTTTTGCTTCCGATCTTCCCTAAATAAGCTGCCGCGTAACGGTAGATCAGGGGGTTTTCATGCTTTAACAAACCGGTTAGAGGCCTGACCGCGGGCTCCCCGATACTGATCAAACCTTCCAGCGCCGCGTTAACCACCATGCTGTCTTCCTCGTTGATTATCAGCCCGATCAGCGGGCCGACTGCTTCGGTTTTACCGGCCCGGGCCAGGAGAAAAGCCACTTGCGCCCTGATCTTATTGTCCCGGTCCTGAAGATGCGGCAGAAGATATTTTACTGCCGGGCTGCCGATCCGGATAACTTCGCTGCGCGCCTTACCGCGTTCTTCGACCGAAGCCGCGTCATTTCCCACCTCTCCATTACGCAGAGAATCTTTAAAACTCCGCAGAACTGAAATAAACCGGTTAACCGATGAAGCCGCGGCCTCGTCGCTATTCTTACCGCCGTCTTTTTCCCCTGGCCCGGAAAAAGCCCGCCAGGGATCAAGCCGGAACATCCGGTACGGCTGGTAAATATCCCTTTTTAACACGCTCTCATCCGCGCCGAAAGAATATTGGAACTTATACTGCGTCAATTCTCCTTCGTCGGTCAGAAACCGGAGATCCCCGAATTTATCCGGATGGTCAAAAGTAACATAGAATTCGGTTTTTACCGGGAACGGCAGGTCCCGCAGGGCTTGATACAACTCGTCCTCCGCCTGTTCATCAAGAGTCTTGCCTGCCTCCAACGCCGTCAACGCCGCTTTGGCCCGGGGAAAGCCCAGGGTCAGGAAAGAATTCAAGCCGGCGAAATAACGGTGGTGCACCTGCAGGTCGTCTATGCTTATTCCGGTAAAATCGACTTTAGCCTTTTTAAGGAACCCTTTAAGGTCCTCGAGAACCAGCCGCTTGAGATCCGCGGATTCGATTACCGGGCCCTGGAATTGCGCCCTGGGCTCATTCCCGGCAATAACCATCGCTCTGGCGAGTTCAACGAACAATCCGAATTCCCGGGAATGAGGGTCTTTGAACACCTCTTTTACCCGGCGGATAGCCATTTCCCGGTCTTCCGATGCTGCGATGACTAAAGAACCGTCCGTTTCGATGACCGGTTCGAAAGCGTTGGGGCTCAAGTTCTTCTTCTGCGAAGCCGCTTCCTGGATCTTAACTATGATATCCTCCGGGATGCCCGATCTTTTCAATAACTGCGCCGCCCCTCCGATCCAGAGCACCGGGTTAGCCGCCGTATAGACCGGAAAGACTATCGGGAATTTTTTCCGGACATTCTCCCATACTTCATCCTGGACCGACTGCATTTCTTTCATAACGGCTAAAGCATTCCGGATAGACCTCTTCTCGCTGTCGTTCAATTTTCGCGGGGAATCATCCGCCAGGACATAATCTTCGATATACCCGATCAGGAATTTAGCGTTAAAGATCCGGATCCTCGCCCCCCTGGCCGGGTCCAAAGACCGGAGCATCGACACGAACCTGTCGGTGTAACGGCCGACGATCTCATCCCTTCTTCTGGACAATTCCAGTTTATCCTTTCCCGGGTCCTGGGCGGCTATCGCGTAGGCCAGGACTCCGGCGTGATACACATGGAAACTGATACCCAGCGAAGACAATGGAGTATTGCGGCTTAAACTGCCGAATACTTCCGGGAGCCGGTCTTTATGCAGATTGGTCCCGTGGGTCAAAATGCTGATATTGGCGAAATCCATGGTTTTGGCGGCGCTGACAATGTCGGCTATCGTAGCTCCGCAGACTTCGTCGTAATAATCCAGCGGGTCGGAATCCCGGTACGGCATCAGGCCCGTCATCTCCCCGGAAATCTTCTGCATGATCTTTACCGCTATGGGAAACGGCATCTGCCTGCTCAACTTATGCTTCTGCCAGCCGCGGACCCCGCAGATCAGGCATTGGTTACTGCATCCCTGGGTTAGATTAAGAGCCACGAATTTTATTTTACCGTATTCCTCCGGCCGCGATCCCAGACCAACCCCGCAGAAAGCCCGGACCTGCTCCCGGCTCATCCCCGGAAAGACCTCCTGGAACAGTTCCGGATGCAGGTCGGCCGTAAAACCGGTGATACGGGGAATAAGGTTTATATGTTTCTTGAACTCGGCGAAATTTTGTTCCCACCCGGAATTTTCTGTCTTAAAACCCGGCGCGATCTTATCGAAAAAATTTTTCTCTTCCAGGCCTGCGGCGTTTAAATACCCCTGGTAAGAGCCGAAAATAAAGACCGCGGTATCGACCAGCTGTTTATACTCCGGGAATTTCTCTTTCCGGGGAAGATCGTCTTCGCCCGTTTCGGCGATCCGGGCGCTTAACCCGACCCCTTTCAGGACCGGTTCCGCCGGGCCGTCCTCTCCGGAAAAAGACAAGATTCCGCGTAATCCGTCGACCGTATCCGTTATAATGCCCTTCAACTCTTCCTGGAACCGCAGATTATTCCTTATCTCCACCAGCCGCTGCGCCGTCAGTTCGTCAGGATGCTCCTTGCCGACCAGTCCGGATAGAGAATAGACCGAATATTTATCGTAAAATTTTCTGATCTTATCCTGATACTCGGCCCGGGCTGCGCGCAATTCCCCGTTCTCCGGCTTAAGTTTAATATCCCGGTCGCGCAATAAAAGCCCCAGGTACTGGAAATCTTCCAGCAAACTGCCGAAATGATCCGTATCTGCAGGGAGGGCTATCCTTCCCTGCGAGTGGCCGGGGACATTGTCGTTGACCAGGCTGAAAGGCCGGGCTTCCAGGCGGAGAGCCGCGTTTTCGACGTCATTCTGTATGCCGGCTCCGGGCAAAGGGACTGTTCTGCGGGAAACTTCCTGGTAATCATTTTCCTGCCCTTTGTTCGCCCCCAGCAGACGGATATCCGGGGAATAGACCAGGCTGAGCGGGTAGATAAAATACTTATTTACTTCCTGCAAATTGGCCGGTTCGCTGAAATAAGTGTCCGCCAGCCCCAGGCTGACGTGCAAAGGGAATATCCCCTCGGAGATCAACCCGATCCGCTTCATAAAATCGACCATGGCCGCCTGCCCGCGGTAATCCGAGGTCGGGGGAAAAGCGAATTCGATACGCCCGTCATTGCCGCGGCGGATATCCAGCGCGGCGCTAAGCATCGCCGCTTCGGTCCCGGAAAAATAAGGTTTCCGGATCATGTTGTCCCAGACTTCGATCTCAGTGCCGATCGAAGGCAGCAGCTTCGCCTTTTGATACAGCTGTTCTATATTCTTCAGGATAATCCCGCGCAGTTGTCCCGGGGGAACGTCCTTTCCCTCCAGTTCCTTAAGCGTTTCGATGATCAGATATATCTTATCCCCCGAGTAAGGCAGAGTTATATTCCCCTGCGCGAGGATCTGCTCAACAATATCCCGGGCCCGGTTGAATTCATCCAGCAGCCGCACCTGGTCCGGGGATAAAAATCTGATCATTCCTTCTCCGGCGAGAAATAACAGCCAGCCGGCGACCCGCGAAGCGGGCATAGCCCCGAGTATCGCCCTGGCAGTCCCTCCTACGTCCGGGTCGCCGTTATTTATTTCCTGATATAATAACTTCTGGGCGCGGGCGTCTTTAAAACCGCTTAAGGCTTTCAGGACAACCGACTGGATATCTTTTCCCTGGTTGTCCCTCCTGGCTGACCTAAAGGTATCGAGCAATGCCGGGACCGCCTGTTCATCGCCGATACTGCCCAGGGCCGAGGCCGCCGCTTTTTTTACGGCAATATCCTCGTCGCCTAAAGCAGCGATAAGCGCGTCTAACCCGGCTGAATATTTGAGCCCGCCCAGAGCCGCGGCGGCGGCGCTGCGGACCGCGGGATCGTTATCTTTCAGCAGCTTACCGATCTCCGGAGAAGCCGGGGAATAATTTAAAGCCGCTAAAGCCTGGACCGCCGAAGACCGCGCGAAAGATCCGGGGGCCCTCAACGCGGCGATCAGACCCACCGCCGCCTGCAGGCGCTGCTCTTCCGTCAGCCGGTCGTTGAGCTTGCCTAACGCCGCGGCGGCCAGGGCGCGGACATAATCATCAGGGTCGCCGGTCAAGGCCGACAGTAAAACCTCAAAAGCCGCCGGGTCCGGTTTACGCGCCAGGACTCCGGCCGCTTCCCCTCTTTCGATGGGATTGCCCCGGCGGAGTTTTTCCAGGATGTCCTCTTGCGCCTGCCCGCCTCCGTCTTGCGCGATAGGCGGGAGCCCTTGATCATATTTCTTTTCCTGAAGGAATTCAAGGGGGATCGTCACGACGGCCCGGGTAGGGCTGGCCGAGGTGTCCAGGATAAGCGGGGCCTTTAAACCGGCCGCCGAAAGCATGCTCCTGATATTCTTCAAGGCTTTGCCTTCTCCTCCCAGAGCATTCCACCTCCGGCGCTTTTCCGCCGTGTTCGCCGCGTTCCTGCCTAACCCGTTATCGATAACAGTGATCCTGAGAACATCGCGCCCTTCTTCGGTATCCAAAGCGAATACAAGATTGATCCTGCCGTCCGCGGATTCGATAGCGTCACGGCTGTTGGATAAAAGTTCCTCGACGATCCCCGCGACCAGGTCCATCCTTGTCAGTCCGGGGAACTGCCCGGCCAGTTCAGGCTGACCCCTGAAGATCGTCCGCTTATATTCCGGCGTAAAATCCACCGGGATCGATCTTGACAGCCGGACCGATTCTTTTTTAAACACCGTCAAAGAGGAATAAACGTTCTTCCCGGCGTCATGCGCGCGGATAAAATCTTCCAGCAGAACCTTGACCTCTTCTTGTTTTACGCCGTCACGCTGAAATGATTCGATCGCTTCAATTTCATCACCGGACAGGTCCCCGGAATCGGCTAATGCGCTGCCGGCGAACTTATCCCATTCCCTCGCGCCTAATTCTTTCTTCATGCCGGATAGCAGGGCCCGGCGGATATCGCCAGTCGCAAGAGGCTCGGCCCCGGAAACCGAAAGCGAATGCAGCACATCCGGCATTTTCCACGGGTCATAGTCCATGAACAACATCTGGATGATCTCCGACTGGGCGCCGCTTCTCATCGTCCTCATCGCGCCCAGGTCCACGGCCGCCAGAGAACCGTCGGAACGCATCATCATGTTCCCGCCGAACGGATCAAGCACATATTTTCCCAGGACGCTGATCACGCTCATCCACGCATAGGCGATCCTCTCCAGTTCGTCTTTCGTCAATGGCCGGCTGGACATAACCTCGTCAACCGTCCGGCCGTCGATCCATTCCTGCAGGTAACAACAAAGGCCGCCGGACCGGAAAACATCGTTAGCATATACCGCGGGCACCGCATCCGGCCGAAGCCCGGACCCCGGAGCCTTCCGGATATACTGGAGCTTGGCTTCGAATTCCTCCTTGAAATGGCCAAGGCCGCCTCTCTGGAACGCTACGGAATCGCCGGGGCCGAACGGCTGCAGCGCGGCAAGGCATAATTTCAGCCGCCTGCCTGTCGACAGCAGGACTTGCACGGCAAATATATCCTTATACGATCCGCTTTCTTTATAGGAAACCTCGATAGCTTTAACCTTCTCGCCCGAAGTTGCCTTTATACCGAGCGCGGAAGAATTAGCCTCCAGTTGCGCGCGGATATATCCTTCCAGTGCGCCGCGTTCCGACATGTAGATCTCCCGGTTCTTGCGCTTATAAGAAGTGCCGGAAGGATACTGCGACATATCCATCAGAAAATCCACACCGCCGTCTTGAGAATTTAAAACAGGGGCGCCAGCAATTGGAGGGCTGGGATTTCCGACTATAGGTAAATCGCCTGGGTGGCGCGCCCCTGTTTGGATATCCTCTATGACAAATGGATCGTCTTGAGCTATTTTCACTACTTCTTCCGCGCTATTGCCCGGTAAAACCCCCGCCAACGGGTTAGCCGCAATAGCGTTACCCGGAGCGACCGCGTCCAAGATCCCGGCGAACCGCACTCCTCCGGAGAAATACTGTCTTAAATTGACCCCGTAAGCAGTCTGGACATTCTCCTGCTTATTGTATTCCCCGTTCTTAAACGACTTCTGGTATTGCCGGAAGTAAGTATCTTTGGTCCATGGGATTTTAGAATTAAGCCCGCTTAAATCCCGGCTGTCTATTTTAGAAGAGAGAAGATCATATCCTTGCGACCTTGTGACCTTGTTTTTGAACCACTGGGCCAAGATCAACGAAAAATATACCTGGCGCAAGGACGCGTAACGTTGGGAAATATTCACATCCCTGGTCAGTTTAGGCAGGATCGATTCCCGGATCAATTGAGAAGAATAATCATTCAGCTCTTTTAACCGCGGGTCGTTCAAAGCGTATTCCGCCGAATCCTTCAGATAATCCGATTCCAGCATCACCTTTAAAGTAGCTTTGTAAATATAAACGTTGTCTTTAGACTGGCGCAGGATGATCTCGTCCGGCACGATCCACGGGCGGGTCAGGGTGGGAACGGTGATGTTATCATTGCCGAACAATTCTTGCGCCCTGCTGTATAGCTTATCCCAGTAAACTTTCCCTTCGGAGGTATCCGGGGAAGTATATCTGGCGGTATCTTTTTTAAGCTGGACGTCGGCTTCCAGCATTACTTTGCCCAGGTCGGTCCTGGATAGATATTCATCGATGATATTATCCGGGGAATCCGGCCGCAGGTTCACCCAGAAACTATCGTTGGGAAGGCTTAAACCGGTGAGAAAGTAATTAAAAAGCTGCCGGGTGGAATTTCCCAGCTTCAGTGGGTCTTTTTCCCGGGCCGTGCCCTTATCCAGGATGACCCGGAAATCGTTCTCTCCCGGGTTAAAAGCTACCGCCCGCAGATGCTCCGGGCGAAAAGTGTCCGCGCAGGCCGGTCCGGCCATAAACGCTGGCAGGACCAGCGGCCCGGTCACCTGGGCAAAGCCGGTCTGCTCAAAGAAAAAGCAGAAACTGATCAGGATGGCGATTATTTTTCTCAACATAAAGATAGTGATTAAAAAAGTTATTACTTAGTGGATATAAAAAATCCGAGCGCTCAATCTAAAAAGTTCTAAATCGAGGTCCGTGGCCCAAAAGATTTTTGTGGTTTAGAGATTTACAGCTTACCTATAGTCATATAAATAATAACCTATAAAACGCCCTAATTCAAGGCTGACAGAGCACATTCTGGAAACGCTTTCAAGCCAAGCCGGGGACGGTTCTCGATACCGGGTAGAACTGTCCCCTTTTTCTTGAGAACCGGCCCGGGTTATGGTATTATTGAAGCTATGGAAACCCTTACTCCTATGCTTAAACAATACCAGGAAGTCAAGAACCGTTATCCGGACAGCATCCTTTTCTTCCGCTTAGGCGACTTCTATGAAATGTTCTATGATGACGCCCGCAAAGCCAGCGGGATCCTGGACCTGGTTTTGACCTCGCGGGACGCCGGTAAATCCGGGAAAGCGCCGATGTGCGGCATCCCCTATCACGCGGCGGAAACCTACATCGCCAGATTGATCAAAGCGGGGCGTAAAGTCGCCATCTGCGAACAGGTTGAAGACCCGGACCTGGCCAAAGGCATCGTTAAACGCGAAGTCATCCGGGTCATAACTTCCGGCACGTATATCGACGAATCCAGCGCCGAAGCGAGATCCCTGGCCGGATTATTCATTTCAGGTAAAAAATACGGGCTGGCTTTCACCGATACCGCCAGCGGCGCGATAAGAACCCAGGAATATTCTTCCCTGGAACAGGTCATAGAGGTCCTGGCCAAGAATTTTATTTACGAATGCGTTTTCCCCCTGTCGCAGGAAAGCCAGGCCCGGGAAGTTTTTAAACACCCGGCGTTAAGGAACCGCCAGACCATGCTCAGCCCGTTCGAGGATTGGGCGTTCAACACCGAGATCGGCCGGAAAGCCCTTTGCGAGCATTTCCATACCCATAATCTGCGGGGATTCGGGATAGATGAGATGCCGGCGGCGATAGCGGCGAGCGCGGCGCTTCTGGAATACCTCAAACAGGTGCATAAACAGCCTTTAAGGCACCTGGACCGCATCTCTCTTTATATCGACAGCGATCACGCCTTCATTTCTCCCGCGGCCTGTTTCGGGCTGGAACTGGAAGGGCTTTTGAAGACGCTCGACCTTACCCGTTCGGCGCTGGGCAGGCGGAAATTCCGCGACTGGCTCTATCATCCTTTAAAGACCCGGCAGGAGATCCTTGAGCGCAGCGGCGCAGTCGGGATGCTCAGGGAAGACCGGACAGCCATGGAAAATATCCACCGTATCTTTTCCGCCGTCCCGGATATCGAAAAAAGCCTCTCCCGGATCAGCACCGCCACATCGGCCGCCCGCGACCTCTTGGCTTTACGCAACACGCTTACCGCCCTGCCGGAAATAAACGCCGCGCTGGCCGGTTTAGAAAGAAAAAATCCTCTTTTCCGGGTCACGGACCTGCCGGAACTCCGCGCTTACCTGGAAAAAACCATCAGCCCGGAGATCCCTCTCTCCCATCCGGAAGGAAAGATCATCAACCGCGGATTCCACCGGGAACTGGACAGCCTGCGCGATCTACGGGAAAACGGCAACGGCTGGCTTAAAGCGCTTGAGGAAAAAGAACGCAAGCGCACCGGGATCAATTCCCTGAAGATCGGCTTTACTTCGGTCTTCGGTTATTACCTCGAGATCAGCCGGGCCAACCTGGACAAGACCCCGGCGGAATATATCCGTAAACAAACCCTGGTCAACGCCGAACGTTTTATCACCCAGGAGCTCAAAGATTTCGAGGAGAAGATGCTCACCGCCGAGGATAATATCCTCCGTATCGAGAAAGAGCTGATCGGGCAGGTCCACAAGGTCATCCTGGACAATTCGCAGCAGCTTCACCGGCTTTCCGGGGAACTGGCGCAGACAGACTGCCTTTATTCTCTCGCCTCTTTAAGCCTGGACCCCGGGTATATCGCCCCGGAAATAACCGAAGACCTGCGGATCGACATCAAGGACGGGCGGCATCCGGTGGTCGAGAAATGCATCTCCGAAGCCTTTATTCCCAACGACACTTTCCTGGACTGTAAAGACACCCATTTAGTCATCCTGACCGGACCGAACATGGCCGGCAAATCCACTTATATCCGCCAGACCGCCGTGCTGGTGATCATGGCCCAGATGGGAAGTTATATCCCGGCGGCATCCGCCTCGATAGGGATAGTAGATAAGATCTTTACCCGCATCGGGGCGCACGACGAGATAACCAAAGGGCAGAGCACGTTCATGGTGGAAATGTCCGAGACCGCCGGAATACTGAACAACCTTTCCCCGCGCAGCCTGGTGGTCCTGGACGAGATCGGCCGGGGGACTTCCACTTTCGACGGGCTCAGCCTGGCCTGGGCCATCGCGGAATTCCTGGCCGGGAACAAAACCCGGGCGCTTTTCGCCACTCATTTTCACGAGCTTACCGCTTTGGCCGAGGAATTCCCGGGAGTAAAGAACTACAATGTCTCGGTCAAAGAATGGAATGACGAGATAATCTTCCTGCACAAGATAGTCCCCGGAGGCACCGACGACAGTTACGGGATCTACGTGGCCAAGCTGGCCGGGATACCTAAAGAAGTCGTTTCCCGGGCCAGAAAAATACTGGGCAGGCTGGAAATAAGCGGCGACCTGCGGGAAAAGATCCGCAGCCGCGGGCCGGAGGAAGAGCAATTGTCGCTTTTAACAAAGAACCCGGACCGTTCGCTCGAGGATATCAAAAAAGAGCTTATCGCCGCCGACGTAAACTCGCTCACGCCGCTGGAGGCGCTGAACAAATTACAACAATTAAAAAAGAAAGCTGAAAACCATGAATAATATCCGTATTCTACCACCGGACATAATCTCCCGGATCGCCGCGGGGGAAGTTATCGAGAGGCCGGCGTCGGTGCTTAAAGAACTGCTGGAAAATTCCCTGGACGCGGGAGCGGATTCGATCGAAGTGCTCCTGAAAGGCGCGGGAAAAACGCTTATCCAGGTCAAAGATAACGGCCGGGGCATCGCCGAAAGCGACCTTTCCAGTATCTTCAACCGCCACGCTACCAGCAAGATCTCCGGGCTCGACGACCTCTACAATATCTCGACTTTAGGCTTCCGCGGGGAAGCGCTTTACAGCATAGCCGCGATATCCGACGTGACCCTGCGCAGCAAAACCGCCGACGGGGAAAACGGCTGGGAGATCCACCGCAGGGCGGATAGATCCGCTCCGGCCAAACCCGCCGCCTCCCGGACCGGGACAGAGATAATAGTCCAGGAGCTTTTTTTCAATACCCCGGCCAGGAAAAAATTCCTGAAATCGCATTCTTCCGAACTTAACCACTGCCTGGACGTTTTCATCCCTTATACCCTGATGCATCCGGACAAAAAGTTCCTGTTGGCCAGCGAAAACAAAGAATTGATAAACCTGGACCCGGTAAATGACCTGGCCGAACGCGTAGCCCGGTCCCTGCATCTGGACAAAAAAGACCTGCTGGAAGGATCGCGGGAGTTCCCGGAAGAACAATTGACCATCCGCCTTGTCCTGGGCGACATTAACATCCAGCGCACCCGCAAAGATATGCAGTTCATTTTTATCAACGGCCGGCCGGTGATCGAACGGGCGGTCAGCTTCCATTTGAACGAGATCTACCGTTCGTTATTCCCGCCGGGAATATACCCCTTCTTCTGCGTTTACCTTACCCTGCCCGCGGCCGAGCTGGACGTAAATGTCCATCCGGCAAAACGCGAGGTAAGGATCCGGGACGAATTCAGGCTCCTGGGGCTGCTGCGGCAGTTCACCGAACAATTATTGATGACCAAAAGCAAACCCCGCCAGGCGCCGGAGCAGGCTTTATTCAACACCGGCCGGGTCAGGGAACCGGCTGCCGGGGATTATGGTCCACTCGGGCGAAAAAACAACGAGGCCGGCGAACAACAGGCAAGCTTAAGTTATAACGAAAATATCCTTTTATTCAAAACCGATGATATTTTCGCCCGGAAGAGATCCGACCTTAAAGAAAAACTACAGCAAGCCCGTTACCTGGGCAACCTGCTGAAGAAATACCTCTTATTCGAAACTTCCGACTCGCTCCTGGCCATCGACCAGCACGCGGCGCAGGAACGCATAACTTTCGAAAAACTGAAAGCCCAGATCGAAAAAGGCGCGCTGGAAGTCCAGCCGCTGTTAAGCCCGGTTTTGCTCAAATTATCCGCGCAGGAACGGGTTGCCTGGGACGAGAACAAAGAACTGCTGGAGAAAACCGGGTTCTCCACGAGTTTATTCGACGAGCAAACCCTGGCCGTCCACTCTCATCCCCAGCTGATAACCTGTCCGGAAACCAGCGTAAGGAACCTATTGGCTGGAGACAACATTGCCCGGCTGGACCCGGATAAGCTGGCCAGGATGGCCTGCCGGTCCTCGGTGATGGCGGGATTCGCGATGAACGGCGCCCAGGCCGAGTTCCAGCGCAAAGCCCTGCTGGAATGCGCCGATCCCTTCACCTGCCCTCACGGCCGGCCGACGGTCGTAGAGATCCTCGAAGAGACTCTGCAAAAACAATTCCTCCGTAAATAACAAAAGAGGCTTTTCCGCTTGACGCAGTAACAGTTCCCAAGCTGAGCGAAAAAGTATTCCGGTTTCCCGGTTATTCTATTTCTATGGAAAAGCTTTCGGAAGGCAGCAGCGACGCCAGTTCATTGCATTTGGGGCAGTTGAACTGGCCTTTACGGCGGGTAAAAACTATATTGCATTTCTTGCAAAGAAGCTGCGCGGGAAGGGTCCGGATCTCCAGATCCGCGCTCTCTAAGATGGTGGAGACGGCTATCTCTTCAAAATAAAGCCGGACCGAACTTTCCTCCAGGCCGGCGGTTTCATTGAGAAAAACTTTAACTTTCCGGACCGCGGTAATATGTTTATCCGCGGCCTTGGCCAGCGCGTCCCGGACCATTTTCTCTACTATATGATGCTCATGCATCGGGGAACACTTCTTTTGCGCGTTCGGTCATCGAGGCCGGATATTGATTATTGAGGGAAAGGCATTTCTTGGGGCAGGATTCCACGCATAAACCGCAGGAAATACAGCGCAGGCGGTCGATCTCCCATTTCTTCTCCACCTTAAAGACATTGATGGCCGAAGTCGGGCATTTTTTCTGGCAGATGCCGCAGAAAATGCACTTGATTATCTCTATATCGACCTTGCCGCGGGTATTTTTAAAGAACGGCCTTACCACAAAAGGATAACGCCTGGTGGAAGGTTTCCGGAATAAACTCAACAAAACTGTTTTAGCCATCGAGAAAAAAGACATGTCTTTACCTTTCAGAGCAGCTTATGCAAGGATCGATAGTCAATATCAACACCGGCACGTCGGCAAGCTGGCAGCCCTGGAGCATCTTTAACATGGCAGCCAGGTTGGCGAAAGTCGGGGTCCTGACCCTTAAACGTTTTAAGAACTTCGTCCCGTCGGCTTTGGCGTAATAGACCACTTCGCCGCGAGGCTGTTCGGTGCGGCAGAAGAACTCGCCTTGCGGCAGGCCGGTGACTTTGACCTCGATCGGCCCTTCTTCTATCTGGGCCGCGCATTGCTTGATTATATCGACCGACTGGAACAGCTCGCGGATACGGACCTTGCACCGGCTGTAAGAATCGCCAGCATTCTCCACTACCGGCTGGAAATTTATCTTCCCGTAAGCGGCGTAGCCGAGCCGGCGCATGTCAACCGCCAGGCCGCTTCCGCGGGCAGTCGGCCCTACGGCGCCGAGCTTATAAGCGTCCTCTTTGGACAAAACCCCCACGCCGACCAGGCGGTGCTTTACCGAAGCGTCCCGCATAAAAATATCCGTTATCCCTTTGATTTCTTTCCGGTACGCTTCAAGCTTGGCTACGATCTCGGAAAGCTTCTCGCGGGAAATATCTTTGCGCACCCCGCCGACTTTAGCCGAACCGAAAATAACCCTTCCCCCGGTGGTTTCCTCGATTATATCCAGGATCTGCTCCCTGAGCTTCCAGCAGTTCATGAACAGGCTCTCGAACCCGAAAGCGTCGGCGAAAAGCCCCAGCCAGAGAAGATGGGAATGTATCCGGGAAAGCTCCGACCAGATCGTGCGCAAATACTGCGCTCTCGGCGGCACATCGATCTTCATTATCTCTTCCACGGCGATGCAATAGCTTAAGCCGTGGATAAAACTGCAAATGCCGCAAATGCGTTCGGCGACATAAACAAAATCCAGGAAATCTTTTTTCTCTACCAGCTTCTCCAGCCCGCGGTGGACGAACCCGATCCGGGGAATGGCCTCAACGACTTTTTCGTCGTCCAAGACCAGGTCCAGGTGGATCGGTTCCGGCAAAACCGGGTGCTGAGGGCCGAAAGGGACTACCGTATATTCGCTCATTTTACCTCCGGGGCCGCTGGGCCGTCGGGATTGAACGGATGTTTGATATGCGTATTATAAAAATTACCTTTAAAATCCACGGCAATACCCTGGAATTTAGCCCCGAACAGATCGGCGGTCTCATTTTCATAAAGGAAGGCGGCCAGGTAGATCCCGCTGACGCTGGGGATAACCGCGTCAAAATCGCTCAAAGACAGCCTGAGGTTGACCAGCTCGAGTTCTTTATCAAAAGAATAGTTCAACTCGAAACCCGCGTCCAGTTTGGTGCAGTTTATCTGCACCAGCCGGAACTGCTGATCGGATAATTCCCGGACTTTTTCCGTAAGTTGTCCCGGAGTAATATTTATTATCTTCTGTTCCTGGTTCATTTTTTCACGCCCTTTTTATGTTTTTCTTCAAGTATGCCCAGAGCCTTGACCACTCCGTCGATTATCGATTCCGGCCGGGCGGCGCAGCCGGGCACATACACATCGACAGGAATAACCTTATCGATGCCTCCGGAAACATTATAACATTCGGCGAATATCCCGCCCGAAGTGGCGCAGATACCCACAGCCACAACTACTTTAGGCTCCGGCATCTGAGCGTAGATATTACGGATGACCTCTTTATTCTCTTCGTTGACCGACCCGGTCACCAGGAATATATCCGCGTGCTTGGGGTTGCCGGTATTGATTATCCCGAACCTTTCCACGTCGTAAACCGGGGTCAGGCATGCCAGGACCTCGATATCGCAGCCGTTACAGCTGGAAGCGTCGTAATGGATAAGCCAGGGAGACCTTTTTAAATAAGCCATAATAGAACCTATCTTTTGAGCAGGAACAAAACGATTATATTCGCTATGCCTAGGACAATAGTCACGATCCAGCAGCTGTTTACCGCCAGCTGCCACTTGACCCGGGCAAAAGTATTGTCAACTAAGATCGTAAAGAAATATACGAACAAAGTCATCGCCGCCGCGAAGAGCACCCCCGGGGTAAAGAACAAATAAACGATCCCCATTACCAGCACAGTCTCATACCAGTGGGTAAGCTCGATCATCGCCAGGGCTTTGCCGGAAAACTCGGTGGTTATTCCCCGGACGATCTCCTGGTGCGCGTGGTGGGACGAAGAAAGGTCAAAAGGCGATTTGCGCAGTTTCAAAGCCAGGATAAAAACAAAACTTAAGAATATCCCCGGAAGGTACTGCCACAACGGGGTTCTAAATGCCGCTATATCCGAAACAAAGAAGCTTTTAGTGACCATATACATGCCGATAGCGGTGAAGATCACCGCCGGTTCATAGGCCATCATCTGCAGCAATTCCCTTTCCGCGCCGATAAAACTATAAGGGGAACTCGCTTTATACGCGCCCAGGACCAGGAATATCGCCGCCAGAGTGAAAGCGAAGATCACCAGCAGGATATCCCCGCCGGCGAAGAACAGACCGCCGGTAAAGACCATGAATAAAAGGTAGAAAATGATATACAGGTTCTGGGAACGCCGGGCGACCAGGTTCTCTTTTTCCAGGAGCTTCAGAACGTCGTAAAAAGGCTGGAATAAAGGCGGGCCGATCCGGGATTGCATGCGCGCCGAGATCTTCCGGTCGATGCCGGCCAGTAAGCCGCCGACGAACGGAGCCAGGAATACATACGCCAGGATTAAAGGTAGATTTTTCATCTTAAAATAATGAACATGATCAGGATCAAGCCCGCGCAGGCGAACGAGCCGAATTTAAGCAGATGGACTTCCGCGTCGTGTTTGCCCAGATAATAATTCTGCATTTGCGCTTCTTTGACCTGGCCCAGCGCCCCCTGGAAGCGGATAGAACTTCCGGCGTTAGCCCCACCCAGGTAAGAATCGGCCACCTTGACCTTTTTGCCCAGATTGATAAAACTTAACGGGAACAAACATACCATTCCCAGCATGATCAGCATGATCGTGATATTGCCCTGCCCCATGGATACCACTTTGCCGTAAATGACTTTAATATACGGGTCGATCAGGCCGTGGGAAACCGCGGGGAATAACCCGCAGATAGCTATGGTCAGGAACGACAAAGAATACAACGGGACCCATTCGCTCCGGGAAACCGTCTCTTCCTGCCCGGTCTTCGGCTCCATTACCGTGATCAATTTGCCCATCCATTTAACCCAGAAGAAAAGCGTAGCCGCTCCTCCGAAAACCACGAAAATCGCCAGCAGAGGGTTATAATCGACCAAAGCCCGCAGGACCGCCCATTTGCTGATCAGCATCCCGAAAGGAGCCAGGAACATTCCGGCGATCCCGATCTGCATCATCACCGACATCCTGGGCATGCTCACTACCAGCCCGGACATATCCTCGATATCGCGGCTGTGGATCTTATGCTCGACAACCCCGACGCAAAGGAACAACAGGCATTTAGCCAGGGCGTGGAAAATTATCAGAAGTATCGCCGCCCAGACCGCTTCATAAGTCCCGACCCCGGCGCAGAGGACGATCAATCCCAGGTTAGCTATCGTCGAATAAGCCAGGACTTTCTTGGCGTCGCTGGCGGTCATGGCGATAAAAGACGCTACCAGGAAAGTCGTGCCTCCGACAAAAGCGATCATGATCCCGCAGAAAGTCCCCTGGAGCAGTAAGGAAAAACGCAGGATCAGGTAAACTCCGGCTTTAACCATGGTGCTGGAATGCAGCAACGCGGAAACCGGGGTTGGCGCGACCATCGCCCCGGTAAGCCACGGAGAGAACGGCAGCTGCGCCGATTTGACCATGCCGGCGAAACATAACAGCGCTACCGGCAAAAGGACGCCGGCTTTTCCCATAGATAGAACCTTATCCAGTTCGATCGTCCCGGAATGAAAATGCAGGTAAATGATCCCGGCGGCGAACGCCAGCCCGCCTAAAAGGTTAAGGTCCAGGGCCAGGAAAGAATTCCGGATCGATTCCCCGTTCTTCTTATAGCCGATCAGGACAAAAGAACAAACCGTGGTTATTTCCCAGAAAAAATACAGCCAGAGCAGGTTATTGGAAAAAACTATGCCGAACATGGCGGAGAGAAAGACAAAATTGATAAAAAAGAAACTTCTGCGGCGATCGGTAACTTCTTTGCGGAAATGCTCATGAAAATCCCGCATGTAACCGATGGCGTAAACGCAGATCAATGTCCCGACTATGCCTATTATCAGGGCCATGATCACGGAGAAATTGTCGATGAAAAGATTATGTTCGGCGTGAAGCTTGCCTTTGGCCGTGAATTCAAGCAGCAGCATGGCCAGGGTCTGCAAGCCGATAAGGACCAAAGTCAGCGGCCTTTTGAATTTTATCGCGCAGAAAACGATATAACCGGCTATCGCCAGCTCAACGGCGAACATGATCCGGTCGGCTCCCGGGAATTCCGCGGGGAAATAAACCGGCCCGGACGGATAGCTTTTGACCAGCAGGGCTATTGAAGCGGCGCAGATAACTGCGGCCGATAATTTGACAACCGGAGTCCGCAGTAAGTCATTCTTGACCGCCAGCAAGATCAAACCGGCGGCTAAAGGGAAAATTATAAGAAAACCAAGCCAGAACATTCATTCTCCTGATAACTTATTAAAGGTAAACGGAACAAATATACCACACAGGGATTTATTGTCAAACGTTTTTCCTGCTCTTAAGGTCCTGGGCCAGGATGATCGCCTCGGCGATATCGCGCATGGATTTGCGGGAATCCATGCTCTGCTTCTGGATCAGCCTGTAAGCGTCCTGGGCGGACACATTCGCTTCCTGGGCCAGGATTTCCTTGGCCCTCTCCACTACTTTGCGGGTCAAAAGAGCCTCTTCCGCGCTGTGCGCCCGAAGCGCAAGCTCGGCATTCTCGATAGCCAAAGCGGCCTGGTTGGCTAAAGCGGTAAGGATCTTCAATTCGGTAGCGCTGAATAGATGTTTCTTGGAAGTATAGCAATTAAGGACCCCGATAACCTTGCCCTTGACCGCCAGAGGAACGCTGGCCAGAGAAACCAGGCCCTCTTTCTCGGCGATGCTCTGGTTGAGATAACGGTTCTCCCGGGAAATATCCGGCACGATGATCGGTTTATTCTCCAGGGCCACGATGCCCGCGATACCTTCCCCCAGCTTGATATTCGGCTTCTTATTATAGTCATCGGAGATAGACTGGGTGGCCCGGATCACTAATTCTTTCTTATCCGGGTCAAGGACCATCAGAGAAGAGATCTTCGAATTCATCACTTCCGCGGTAACATGCACGATAAGCCGCAGCAGTTCATCGAGATACATTCCTGAAGCGATAAGATTGGCCACTTTGGATAACGCTTCGATCTGCTTTAAATATACAAGGTAACTCGTGTCTTTCTTCTTTTTTGTCTGAGCCATATATCCCTTTCCCGTTTATTTTTTATTGCGTTCCAGAAAATTTTCCATTCTGAGCAAAGCTTCTTTCAGATTATCGAAACTTGAAGCGTAAGAAATACGCACATAATCGGTCAACTCCGGGCCGAACGCCGTGCCCGGGACTACCGCGACCTTTTCCTCATTAAGAAGTTTCCTGGCAAAGTCCAGGCAGTTCAACCCGCTCTTTTTTATCGAAGGAAAAGCGTAAAAAGCCCCCTGCGGCATGTGGCACTTCAGCCCTATCCGGTTCAAACCGCCGACGATGAATTCCCTTCTCCGGCGGTATTCCCGTTTCATCCGGTCGACGGAGTTCCTGCCGGTATGCAAAGCTTCGCAGGCGGCCATCTGGCTGGTGATCGATACGCACATGATCGTGTATTGGTGGATCTTGGTCATTGCCGAGATTATATCTTTCGGGCCGCAGGCGTAAGCCACCCGCCAGCCGGTCATAGCGTAACTTTTGGAAAAACCGTTGAGATACAGGACATAATCCCCGGCGCCTTTTAACGACGGGAAAGGCGTATGCGCGAAATCATAAGTAAGATCGCAGTATATTTCGTCGCAAATAGCCAGGATCTTATGCTTAACGATCACTTTTTTGAGCGCCTCCAGTTCCCTGCGGGTGTAAGAAACCCCGGTAGGATTACAGGGATAATTCAGGATGAGCGCTTTGGTCTTATTGTCGATATGCCTTTCTAAATTAGCCGGTGTAAGCTTGAAATCGTCTTTAAGAGTGTCTATCTTTACCGCGGCCCCCCCGGCCAGTTCGGTCATAGGCGCGTAAGAAACATAGCTCGGCGACGGGATCAAAACTTTATCTCCCGGGTCTATTATCGCCCGCAAAACCAGGTCCACCGCCTCGCTGACCCCGACAGTGACCAGGATCTCGTCTTCGGGGGAATAATCAAGCCCGTAATTGTTCTTGAGATAATGATTTATTTCCAGGCGCAGTTTTACCAGCCCTTTATTCGATGTATAAGAGGTGAAACCCTGCTCCAGGGAAGTGATCCCGGCCTCGCGGATCTCCCAGGGGGTAACGAAATCCGGCTCTCCCACGCCCAGGGAAATAACGTCCTTCATCCCCAGGACCAGGTCAAAAAAAGCCCGGATCCCGGAAGGTTGCATGATCTCGACTTTATGAGAAACAAAATTCTTCATTTTACTAATAAGATATCGCTATCCTTTTATCTTCCTCTTTTTGTTTAAGCATTACCCCGTCTTCCTTGTATTTCTTCAGCAGGAAATGGCTGACCACTCCCCGGACATGCTCCATCGGGGAAAGTTTCTCGGCGACAAACCGGGCAACGGAATTCAGGTCCCGGCCCCGGACAAAGACAAGCAGGTCGTAGGTCCCCGAAACCAGGAAGCACCCGGAAACTTCCGGAAAAGCGTAGATCCGCTCGGCGATCTTGTCAAATCCCAGGTCTTTCTGGGGCACCAGGTTGACTTCGATTATCGCCCTGACCTCGGCGTTCTTATCTTTGACCAGCTCGCGGTTGATCACCGCTTTATAGGCGATGATGATCCCGTCTTTCTCGTATTGCGCTATTTTCTTACGGATCTCCGCGGGCTTCCTTTTGAGCATCCTGGCCATTTCTTCAACGCTGACCCGGGCGTCCTTTTCCAAAATCTCCAGTATTTCGTCCATCATACCCTCCGGGAAATTACACAGGCATAACCGGGAAAGCGGGAAAACGCCTTGGCCCCGGGATACCCGCGTCCACATTTAAGAAACGAATTATGTGTTGATTATACCATAGAAAATCCCGCCAAACAAGCGCGGAAAGATACCGCGTGAACGCTTGGCCTTTACCGGCGATACTGTTTTGCTTGAATGATTATTTACGGTAAGTCGGACGGGCTTTGTAGGTAGTGTGCAGCAGGTGCTCGGATTTCTCGCTTAAAGGTTTTTCCAGGAAATCCTCGTAAAGTTTCTTGACGAACGGGTTATTATGCGAGCAACGGACCGTTTTATCCAGGTCATCCTGATAAAGGGCCTGGGCGCGCTTGACGCGGAGCTCGTCCGTGACCATATAAGGCTGACCGCCTCCGCCGACGCAGCCGCCGGGGCAGGCCATGACTTCCACGAAATGATACGGCAACTCCTTGCCCTCGGCTTTAGCCAGGCGGATCTTATGGAGCACATATTCGACATTGCTTAAGCCGTGGGCGATAGCCAGCCTGATCTTCTGCCCGGCGATCTCCACTTCGGTCTCTTTGACCCCTTTTAACCCGCGGACATTCACGAAATCCACCTTATCCAGCTCTTTGCCGGTCACAAAATAATACGCCGTCCTCAGGGCCGCTTCCATGACCCCGCCGGTGGAACCGAAGATCACTCCGGCCCCGGCATACTCCCCGAGGATGGAATCGGCCTCTTCGTCGGGCAGGCTCTCGAAATCTATGCCGGCCTGCTTGATCATCCGGGCCAGCTCGCGGGTGGATAATACCACGTCGATATCCTGGTTCCCGGAAGCGTACATCTCGTTGCTGCGGGTGATCTCATACTTCTTGGAAGTGCAAGGCATGATCGAGACCATTACGATCTTCGCGGGGTCGATATTGTTCTTCTGGGAATAATAGGTCTTGGACAGCACGCCGAGGATCTCATGGGGTGATTTACAGGAAGAAAAATTCTCGATCATATCCGAGTGGAATTTCTCCATAAAATCGACCCAGGACGGGCAGCAGGAAGTTATCAGCGGCAAAGGCCTGGTCTTCTTTACCAGCCGCTCCACCAGCTCGCTGGCTTCCTCCATAATGGTAACGTCCGCGGCGAAAGAAGTATCGAATACCGCTTTGAACCCTAATCTTCTCAGAAGGGTGTAAAGTTTTTTAGTGAAATTCCTGCCGGTATAACCGAAAGCTTCACCGATCGAAGCCCTGACCGCGGGAGCGATCTGGACCACGCAGTATTTATCCGGGTCCTGGAGCGCTTCCCAGGCTTTAGCGGTATGGTCCTGTTCGACGATAGCGCCGGTGGGGCAATGAGCCGAGCACTGGCCGCAGCGCACGCAGGGGGAATCGGCGAGCTGGATCTCCCCCGCCGGCGAGATCCTGGTCTTGATCCCTCTCTCCAGGAACGACAACGCCCAGACATCCTGGGCCTGCTGGCAGACATGCACGCAGCGGCCGCAAAGGATACATTTGCGCGGATCGATATCGATCGCTTTGGTGGAAGTGTCCATCGGCAGTTCGCGCAGGAATTGCGGGAACGATTCTTCCTTTATCCCGAAATCAGCGGTCAGTTTCTGAAGTTCGCAGTCGTTATTCCTGGCGCATTTAAGGCAATCGTTGGGATGGTTGGAAAGTATCAGCTCGATCACGGTCCGGCGGATCTCGACTATCTCCGGGTCATTGGTGATAATATCCATCCCCTCATCCAGGGGGGTGCAGCAGGCGCGCAGCATTTTAGCCGAGCCTTTGATCCGGACTATGCACAGGCCGCAAGCCGCCGAAGGAGGCAGATCGGGATGCTTGCATAAAGTCGGTATCTTTATCTGGACATGCCTGGCCGCGTCGAGGATGTTCGTGCCCTCGGCCACGGTAACAGGGATTCCGTTGATCTTGGCGTGGATATCTTTCATCTTTATTCTTTCTTGATCGCTTTAAATTTACAGATCTCGAAACACTGCCCGCATTTAATGCATTTCTCCTGGTCGATCTGGTAACCTTCTTCCCTGCTTCCGGGGATCGCTCCGGCCGGGCAGTTCTTATGGCAAAGGCCGCATTTCTTGCATTTTTCCTGGATAATGGTGTAACTCGCCAGGCGGGCGCATTTGCCGGAACGGCATTTCTTTTCCAGGATATGTTCCTTATATTCGTCTTCGAAATAACGGGTAGTGGAAATTACCGGATTGGGCGCGGTCTGCCCTAAAGCGCAAAGCGAAGCTTTCTGCATCGCGAAAGATATCCGCTTCAACTGGGCCAGATCCTCCAGTTTTCCCTTACCGTCGGCGATATTATTCAGGATATGGAGCATCTGAAAACCGCCGATCCGGCAGGGAGCACATTTGCCGCAGGACTCATCGACGCAGAAGCCCAGGTAGAACTTGGCGATATCCACCATACAGTCGTCCTCGTCCATGACGATCATCCCGCCCGAGCCCATGATCGAACCTAATTTCTGCAGGTTTTCGTAATCCACCGGGGTATCCAGGAATTCCGCCGGGATAACCCCTCCGGAAGGCCCGCCGGTCTGCACCGCTTTGATCGGTTTCCCGCTGATGGTCCCGCCGCAGATCTCAAAAACTATTTCGCGGATAGTGATGCCCATGGGAACCTCGACCAGGCCGGAATTCTTGACTTTACCGGTGACCGCAAAAACCTTGGTCCCTTTGGAAGTAACCGTGCCTATTGAAGCGAACCAGTCCCCGCCGCGGGTAATGATCGGCGCGATATTGGCTAAAGTCTCGACGTTATTTATAGCCGTGGGTTTGTCCCAAAGCCCTTTGACCGAAGGATAAGGCGGACGGGGACGCGGTGTTCCGCGTTTGCCCTCAATGGATGCAATTAACGCGGTTTCTTCACCGCAAACAAACGCTCCGGCGCCTAAACGGATATCGATGTCAAAACTGAAATTACTGCCTAGAATATTATCCCCCAGCAAGCCGTATTCATAAGCCTGAGCCAGGGCGAGTTTGACCCTTTCCACGGCCAGGGGATATTCCGCGCGGATGTAGAAATAACCTTTGGAAGCCCCGATGGTATAGGCGGAGATCATCAACCCCTCTATTACCGAATGAGGATCGCCCTCCAGGACGCTGCGGTCCATATACGCCCCGGGATCGCCTTCATCGGCGTTACAGATGACGAATTTCCTGTCCGAGGGGACCGCCCGGGTAAATTTCCATTTCATCCAGGTCGGGAAACCTGCTCCGCCCCGGCCGCGCAGGCCGCTTTTTTTCATCTCATCCAGGACTTTATCCGCGTCCATCTCGAAGATCACTTTCTTGATCGCCTGGTAGCCGCCTACGGCGAGGTATTCGTCGATGCTTTCCGGGTCGATCTTGCCGCAATTCCTCAGGACGATCCGCTGCTGCTTAGGGTCCTTATTGAAAACCAGGTCCTCAAGGACTTTGCCCTGTTTTATCGTTTCCTCGACTATCCGGCCGATATCCGCTTCCTTGACGTCGTGATAAACTATATCCGGCAGTATCTTGACCACTATCCCGTGGTTATACACTCCGATATCCGCGGCCCTGACCACCTGGACCTCATCGCTGAGATTCTGTTCCCGGAGGCTGTTGGTGAACGACACGTAAAAATCCCGGGTCTTGTCTTCCTGGGTTAGAGTCGTAGTGTCTTTTATCAGGACTGTTTTATTATACATGGCTCATTCTTTTAACCTGAAATCGAAAATATATTCGTTGACCAGGTTCTTTCCGACGACATGTTTTTCCATGATCTTTACGGCTACTTCTTTATCGACCTTGCCGTAGATCACCCTGGGAAGACCTTCCACGGAAACTTCCACCAAAGGCTCGGCGAAACACATGCCGACGCAGCCGCATTTCTCGATATCTATCTGAATGTTCCTTTTTTTAGCTTCCTCGACCAGGGTGTCGAATACCACATCCGCCCCGGCGGCTATCCCGCAGGTGCTTAATCCCACACGGATATAATCGCCGGCCTTATTGGCTGAAGCGGCGCCGATCTTATCCAGGTCTTCGCGGGTAAGCTTTTTCATCGCCTTTAACTCTCTTTCATGTATTTGGAAAGGATCTCTATGACTTCGCGTTTCTTGACCTTCCCGTAAACTTTATCGTCTATCATCATAACCGGCGAAAGGCCGCAGCATCCAAGGCAGCGCACGACGTCCAGGTGAAAATGCCCGTCCTTGGTATTCTTGCCTTCTTCCACGCTGAGGATATTCTTGACTTCTTTAAGCAGGTCAGCGCCGCCTTTTAAATAACACGCCGTCCCCAGGCAAACCGCGATTTTATGTTTTCCCGGAGGGGAGAGCTTGAAAAAATTATAGAAAGTTATTACTTCGTAGATCCTGGCCAGGGGGACATCGAGCATCGAAGAAAGTTCGAGGGCCAGTTCGCGCGGCACGTAGCCGTGATGATTCTGGATCTCATGAAGGATCATAATGAGGTTGCCCTCTTTATCCTTCCATTTATCCACTAAATTTTTTATTTCTATCGTAAATTTCTTCTCTTCCATCAAATCAGCCTTTTCCTTATAATAATACCGTAATTGACGGGAATATGCTTCTGGCAGGAAAACCAAGCTTACCACAAATTATCGGACAAAGCAAGGATTTTCTGTTATTTCTTAACGCCGGGCTGCAGATCATCGACCTTGAGCAGAACTACCGACACCTCGGTAAATACCGGGCCCTGCAGGACCGCAAGAAGAGGTATCCTCCTTCTCTCGCAGCTGAAATAAGCCCTTAAATTACCTTTTTTAACCTTCTCTCCTTTTAATACGGCGTAAGGCTGGATGACAAAAGCCCGTTTCTCCCCGGCTCCCGGAGTATTGATGAACGCCCGCGATTCGACTGCGCCCAGAAGCTGGTAATTAGCCTCGTTATTGCAGACATCGAGCGCTATCTTATCCCCGCCTTTAAGCGGCAGAAGCATCAGGCAATAGCAGGCGGTAAGCACATCATGGACATTCTCCGGGATGGCGAATTCTTTCTCGGAATTATCGATAAAGTTCTTAAAATGGGCCGTGTGGCGCGCCTGATCGAAATCGGTAACGGCGTCTTTTTTGTACTTACCGTCCCGGCGGTAAACTTCATGGCGTAAAGTGTAAAGTTTTTCAACGTCCATGTAAGAAACATACCGGTCTTCGATCTTATAAATGGAGGACAGGAACGCGTTGGACTGAAAAACCGCTTCCAGCACGTAAGCCGGGCGGCCGTTGATATCCTGGATGCCCTTGACGCCGATGGTGATCTTGCCTACGGATATCCCCAGCCACTGGACCCCGAAAGTCAGGGTTTCATGTTCCGGCAGGCGCGTATCCGGCGGCTCGATCACGATATCGCTGGCATTGAGCACCATCCGGTTCTTCCAGTCGAAAGAACGGCTGCTGGCCGACCACTGCATTATCGTGCAGCCTCCCAGGAATAATAACAATGCGGACAATATCCCGTAAAGCGCTTTTCTTCCCATCTTTTAGATGACTTTCCTTGTATCCTTAGGCACGGCTATCCACATCACGGCATACGCCAGCACCCCGAACCCGCCGGCCAGCGTTACCAGCACGAATATTATCCTGAACAACACCGGGTCTTTGTCGAAATATTCGCCCAAACCGCCGCACACCCCGGCGATCACCCGTTCTTTAGTGGACCGGTATATTCTTTTCATCATCGATCTCCTTTTTTGCCTATCTAATTCTACCCCAAACAAAAACGCCCCGCAATAACTTCCTCAGGAGGGCTTGAAAATAAGATCCGGCATGCCGCTTTTATGCGGCATGCCGGATAAACACGCGGCAGATAAAGCGCTTAGGACCTGTAAATCAATCAAGCAGCCGCTTCTGCCCCAGCAGCTTTTGTATCCCGGTGATATCCTGGCTGGCTTCCAGGCAGCCAAGATATTTCCCGTCCGTGTCTCGCAAAGCGTAATATTCGATAAGCACTTTGCGTTTTTGTCCCTCCGGGCCCAGGTCTATCCAGAACCTGGCTTTATCGCGCTTATTCGCTTTCATCTCGGAAATTATCCGCTCGACTTTAGGCAGGCTGTCTTTAGGGTGGCAGTGGCGCACATTCCTGCCCACAACAGCCTCCGGCCTCTTGAATATCCTGGTCTCATGTTTATTCCAAGCCAGGACATTATCCTCCGCGTCCAGGACCGAGAATTCGACCGGGACCGTCTCCAATAAAGTTTCCAGGACCTGCTGCGGCAATTTGCCGGTCATCTTATACCTCCCCGCGGCTGATAGTATATTTCCTGATCATCCTGACCGGATGATACGACATCTTCGATCTCCGTAAACCTTCCACGCCCAGATCCTGTTCCATATTCACGAACTCATAGCCTGCCGCCTCGTTAGCCAGGAACTCCCGGCAGATAATCTGGTAAAGCCCGGGCATGGTCGGATTAGCTTTCAAAACATGCAGCACCAGGGTATTGCTATTAAGCCTTTGAGCGATCGCCAGCGCGCAGATCCGGCCTTCAACCCTGATCCCTCCCGCCGCCAGTCCGAATTCATGGCAATGGTCGATCATCCGCCTGACCGCCCGCCTTTCCTCAAATAATCCCTCCGCGCTGTCGCAATGCCTGGCCGAACACCATTCCTCCTCGAATTCAAAACATTCGGCGGCATGAGAACTATCCAGTTTAAGGTATTCGTAATTATAAAGCATCTTGAATTTTTTGATCAGGTTCCTTTTACCGTCGTATTTACGCCCCGGCAGGTCTATGAGATCCGAAGCTTTGAACAAATAATCGGAATTATCGGCATCCGGTTCTATCCGCAGCCCGTCACCGGGCTTAAAAAGCTCTTTTACTTCTTCCGGGACCCGGAAGAAAATATTATTTTTCTCTTTAAGGATATCCTCCATCACCGGTTTGATATTGCCGCATCCGGCGGGAATAAAAAACTTTTTCTGCGGCGGGCGATCGGAACAAACAAGGAGAAACCCGTTCCGGACCGCGACAACGGGGTTATAAACATCTTTCCAGGAATAAAGATTGGTAAAAGTCAGTTCGGAAATAACCGGAGGGCTCGCTTTCAAGACCCGGTTGAACGCTTCCAGGTCGGATAGCTCCAGAGGACGGAATTCGGGGTATTCGGAAAAACTCATTTTCTTGCTCCGGGAGAAAAAATAAAAACAAAAGTTTTTCTGGATCGCCGGGAATTAAGTATATTATATTAATTTTTAATAATTTTGTATATGACCCGCCGCCACTTTTTATCGACTTTATTCCACTTTCCCAAATAAGAACTATAAGCATTCTTTTACGCAAAGATACAACCGGGTGTTTATTTAACAGGCGGGAATAACGATTCTACGGCGCTGACGACATCATCAGGGCTGACCGAACGCAGGCAGAGAAACCCTTTTACGCATTTATGGGCAAGGCAGTCCGGACAGCCTACGTCTTTCTGGACTACTACGCTGTTGGGATTATGCGGCCCCCAGCGTTTATATCCCAGCCCGGCTAAAGACCGGCCGAGGATGGCGACAACTCCTACTCCCAGGCTGGAAGCGATGTGCATCGGGCCGGTATCCGACGAAATGAACAAAGCGCAGTGTTTCAGGAAACCCGCGGCCTGGCTGATATTATTATTGCCGACCAGGTCGATATACGGGCATCTGAGAAGTTTAATTACTTCCGCGCAGATCTTGCGGTCCGAAGGCCCGCCCATGACCGCGATCTTCCATCCTTTCCGGAAAAGTTTATCGCCTACTTCGGCGTAACGCTCCGCGGGCCACTTCTTTGAATCGTCGCTCGCCCCGGGATGGATGACCGCCAGCTTATCCGAAGGAAGCAGGTTATGCCTCTTTAAAACATCCACGGCCCATTTTCTCGATTCCTCCGGCACCGGGATGAAAGTGCGCTTATCGGCCGGATCCAGGCCAAGCATCCGGACCAGGTCGAGGTTATATTCTATCTCGTGTTTAATACCTTCGAATTTCGTGTCTTTTATGGACGAGGAAAGCAAAAAACCCCATTTACGGTCATAGCCGACCCTGCGGGGTATCCCGGCGATGAACGGGATAAGGTTCGACCGGTGCGACGGATTGAGAATCACTGCCAGGTCGAATTTTTTCCCGGTTAAAGACCTGCTGAAACGCCAGGTCCCCAGCCAGCTTTTATGCCTGTTATTCTTATCATAAACTATCACTTCATCAAGATAGGGGTTGCCTTCGACGATCGCCTTAGTATAAGGCCGGACGACCATAGCTATGTAAGACTGCGGGTAAGCGTCGCGCAGGGCTTTGATCACCGGAGTGGAAAGAACTACGTCCCCGATGCGGTCCGTGCGCACGATCAATATCCGCTTATAACCATCCGGTCCGGCCGCGCAACCGCCCCGGCCGGGATTCAAAACCTGCCTGGACAGCCGCAGCACTTCATAGACGCTGACCTGCTTAATGCACCGGGTATCCCGGTAACGGCACTGCGCTTTCATGCAGGGGCGGCAGGCTATATCTTTCTTAGCCACCCGGGAATTTACCGACCAGGGCCCGTATTTTACCTCATCCGTCGGGCCGAAGATCGCCACTACCGGCCGGTCCAGGTAGCTTGCCAGGTGCAGGTTAGCGCTGTCATTAGTGACGACCAGCTCCGCTCTTTTGAACAACGCCGCGGCCTGGAGGATAGTTGTTTTGCCGGTGAGATCGATAACTCCGTTCTTGTTATTATTTTTTATGTAACGGCCGGCCTCTATATCGTCGCTGTCCCCGACCAGGATTATCCTGGCCTTGAATTCCCAGATCAGCCGCCGCGCCAGCGCGCTGAATTTTCCCGCCGGCCAGCGTTTGAGCGAACTTCGCGCCCCCGCGGAGAGAACGATGACCTTATCTCTGTCGCCTATCCCGCAGGACCTGAAAATATTATTGGCCCACCTCTCTTCTTCAAAGCCGGGAGACAAAGACCTGGCCTCCGGTCCGTGGCGCGATACTTTCAGCCTCAACCCGGAAAGCCTGGAAAGGTGGCGGTCGCGCATGTGTTTTGTTTCAGGATGGACCGGCCATAACCCGCCGGCTTTACGCTCTCCCGGGACCAGCCAGGAAAAAATGCTGTTGCGCAGGTCAACGACCAGGTCGAATCTTTCCCGGCGCATGCTCTTAATAAGCTCCAGCTTCTCCGTCCAGGCCGAGCGCTTGTCATAAACGACAACTTTGCTTACGCCCCGGCTTGCCAGGAATACCTGAGCCGAACGGGGCCCGGCGACAACCGTGATCTGCGCCCCCGGGAAATTATCCCGCAAACGATCCAGGACCGGCAGCGTCAGTATGCAATCGCCGATATTGCTTAAAGTAACAAGAAGTATCTTTCTGGCTATGAACATTTTTTATCCCGTTCCGGTTTTCAGGACATTGACAACGGCGGCAAAGACGTCCCCGGGAGTGACCATCTTCATGCACCGGTTATCCGGGCAATCGGCCCGGTAACACGGTATCCGGCAGCCGCTGTCTTTACGCACGATAACCGCGTTATCCGCGGGGTACGGCCCGGTCAACCGCGGATCGGTCGGGCCGAAAATGGCTATTATTTTCTTAGCTCCGGACGCGTTAGCTATATGCAGCGGGCCGGAATCGGCGCTGATAAAAACATTCAAGGAGCGGGTAAGGACGGCGAATTGCTTTATAGTAAGCTTGCCGCAGGCAATGACCGCCTCATGGCTCATTTTCCGCCGGATCTCTTCCGCCAGTCCGGCATCCTGGGCAGAGCCGGTGATTATTATCTTGGCCTTGAATTCATCGGCCAGCTTATCCGCTAAAACCGCGAAATTATCCGCCGGCCAGCGTTTCGGGACCCAATTCCCCCCGGGATTGATCCCCGCCAGAAAACCGGCATTTTTTAAAGAATTATTGACCAGGAAATTATCCACCGCGGCGATATCGTCCGGCCCGGCAAAAAATTCGGTATGCCGGTCCCGGATTTCCAGGCCGGATTGCTTTATCACCTCGAGGTAATAATCTATCCGGTGCACGCTCTCTACCGGGGGAGGGACAAACGCGTCGGTCAGCAGGAAACCGCGTTTAGGAGTATAATAACCGGCTCTCCGCGGTATCCCGGCCAGCCGGCAGATCAACGCCCGGCTGAAAGAACGGTGCAGTAAAAACGCTATATCGAATTTTTTCCGGCGCAGGTAAGCGATAAATCCGATCTTGGCCAGGATGCTTTTATGTTTTTGCTTCTCGTCGAAAACAATAATTTCGTCCAAGGCGGGATTTCCCTCGAGCACCGGCAGGCAGCGCGGCGGGATAATGCAGGCTATATAGCTCCGGGGATAATTCATGCGGATATTCCTGATGGCCGCGGTCGAGAACAACACGTCGCCGAGCCAATTAACATTGAATATCAGTATCCTCTCGCGTTCTTTCATGACTTATGCTTCCCCTGGCGGAGCTCCCGCAAAAAATTATAATACCCGGAAATTTCCACGCGGAACACGAACATATTCCGGGCATTCTCGGAGATCCTCAGCCTCTTAAAAGCCCAGATATCATTATCTCTGGCCCATGCTCCGGGGTTGACCGCCACCGCGGATTCATACCCGGACTCCCGGACTATTTCCTTGACCCTATCGTCGAAGTTTCCGCAGGGATAACAGAACAGGCTGACCTTCCGCCCCAGCTTCTCTTCCATATCCGCCTTCGACCCGGCGATCTCTCTTTCCAGATCGGCATCCGATTTGATCCCGCACAGCAGCTGGTGGGTAAGAGTATGGCTTCCGAAAGTTATCAGCCCTGACGCCTGCATCTCCCTGATCTGGTCCCAGCTTAAACGGTCCGGCTCCCCGACTTTCGACACTATTATAAATACCGTAGCCGGGATGTTATATTTTCTCAGGACAGGGAACGCGTTGGTATAATTATCCTTAAAGCCGTCGTCGAAAGTCACCGCTACCGCGCGGGGCGGGATCTTCTTCCTGCCGCCGGCATAATCGTTAAGGTCTTCGACCCTGATCACGTTATAACGATGCTCTTTCAGAAAACGCATTTGCCTCTCGAAAGTCCCGGCGGATACCGCCAGCAGGTCGCCTTTTACCGGAGCAGGACTTATCGAGTGATACATTATGACCGGCAGCACATACCGGCTCTGGATGAACAGCGCCGCGGCGATCACAACGGCCGCGGATACCGCGAATATTATCAGCCTGTTCCGTTTAAACATTGTGAATATACCTCTTCGGTCCTCCCTATCATTTTTTCCAGGGAAAAGTTCTGGTTGATAAATACCCGGGCCTTATTGCCCATGATCGCGGCGCCCGCCGGGTCATTGAGCAATTCCAGGATAGCCTTACGCAGTCCTTCGGCGTCCTGGGCCCCCACAAGCAATCCGTTCTCCCGGTCCTTGATCAGGTCCTTGATCCCGCCCACAGCCGAGCCGACTACGGCTTTGGAAGCGGCCATGGCTTCCATCAACCCCAGGCCCAGCCCCTCATTCAATGACGGCATGACAAAAACATCCATTATATAATACAGCTCCGCTATTTCGCGGGCGCGGGCTATAAAAGTAACGTTCTTATCGATCTTGAGCTCACGGCAAAGCCGCGCCAGTTCGTCTTCCATCCTGCCTTCGCCCACGATCAAAAGCCGGGCGTCCGGGAATTCACTGATGACGCCTTTCATCGCCCGGATGAGGTAAATATGCCCTTTGACTTCGGAAAGCCTGGCTATTATCCCGACCACCGGGCCGTCTTTTATGCCCAGCCGGGCTTTTACTTCACTGCGGCTCAGCGGTTCTTTCAGCCTGATCTTCTGAGGGTCGATGCCGTTATAGATCAGCTCGACATCCTTCTGGCTGGCCTGAAAATCGTTTAAAAGGTGTTTTCTGACCTGTTCGCTCACAGCGATAGTTTTATCCGCTTTGCAGGGAAAGGCCTTCCGGGACCAGCGCGGCTGAAAGAACCCGTGCCAGGTGGTCACATGCGCGACCCCGGTCCTTTTCTTAAGCAAATGCCCGAGGACCTGGGTCACCCGGCTGTTAGTATGCACGACCTGGATCTGTTTTTCCCGGATATGCCCGAGCAGGCCCAGGAAACTCGCCCCGATCTTGAAAACATTGATCTCGGACTTGGTCCGGATAGGGATAGGGATGAATATTATCCCCTCTCCGGTAAAACGGGTAAGGTAATCGCCTCCGCTGGAAGCCAGGTAAACGTTATGCCCCTTATTCTTCAATCCGGCGGCCAGCGAAAAAACGTAACTGGTTATCCCGCCGATGTTAAGATGATTGGTGATAAAAAGGATATTCACTTCACCTGCCTGTTCAATAGTTTATCCACTTCCAGCATCACGTCCTCGGCGGTTATCGTTTCCATGCATTTAGGTTTGCCGCATTTAGATTTATAACACGGCGCGCAAGCGATCTCTTTCTTTATAACGGAGAATTCCCTGGCCGGCGGCAGATGCCTGCCGGGGTCTGTCGGGCCGAACAAGGCGACAAAAGGAGTCCTCATCGCCGCCGCCACGTGCAAAGGCGCCGAGTCCCCGGAGACATAAACGCTGCATTTCCCGATCAAAGCCGCGAGCTGGTTGATAGTCAACTTTCCGCAGGCGTCTATGATCTTCACTTTCGGCAGGGCCGCGGACAATTCGGCCGCGCGCCGGGAATCATTGCCGTTGCCGGTAACCACGACGCGGATATCCCGGGCGGACAGCATCTCGCAGAACCGGGCAAGCTGGCGGACCGGCCAGAGCTTGGTCTGCCATCTTTTGCTCGCCCCGATATTGATCCCGACGATCTTCTGGTCCCTGGCCAGCCATTGTTCACCGAGGAAAGTTTCCACGTATTTCTCGTCGCCGGCATTGGGGAACATCTGCAGGTAATACCCCTGAGGCGGCCGGATCCCCAGGAGATCAAGGATCCTGAACTGATGCGCCACCGGACCGATAGCTTCTTTACGGTCCTTTACCCGGTGGTTGAGCAAAGAGGAAAGTTTTTTATTCTCATACCCGTAACGCCCGGGCGCCAAAGTCATCGCCGCGAGAACATGGCTTCTCCGGTTGTTCTGAAGGTCGATGACCATGTCGAAATTCTTTTTGCGCAGGACTTTAGCCAGCTTCAGGAACCCGCCCGCCCCGGAATCCTTATTCTGGAAATCGCATACCAGCAGTTCATCGATATCGGGGTTGCGCAAAAGGACTTCTTTGAATTCCTGGCCGGTCAGAAAACTGATCTTATGGGCCGCCCGGGGGAATTTTTCCCTGATCGCGCGCAACCCGGCCGTGGAAAGAATAATATCCCCCAGAGAACTGAATTTTATCACCAGCAGCTTAAAAGTCGCGCAAGCTTCCTGGTAAACTTCCAGGGTCCTTTCGACCATCAGGTCGACCCCGTATTTTTCCAGGACTTTCTTATAGGCCGCTTCCGCCATCTTCGAAGCCAGGCTTTTATCTTCCATTATCTTTATCACCGCATCGGCCATTGCCTGGGGGTCGGCCGGAGGCACGATCAATCCGGTCTTTCCGTCTTCGATTATATCGATCACCCCTCCGACAGCCGTAGCCACGACCGGAACGCCGCAGGCCTGGGCTTCCACGATCACCCGGCCGAAAGCCTCCTGGGTGGTGGTTGCCAGGACCAGGGCGTTCAAATGCGAGAGTATGCCGGGGATATCTTTCTGCGTTCCCAGGAATTCCGTGCACTCCTCGAGGCCCAGCCGCTTGACCAGGACCCGCATCTGCTCCTTGTATGCGTCCTTGGAGCTGGGAGCGTCGCCGACTATCCAGATATTTACATCGGGATTTGCCCTGGCCACTTTAGCCATGGCTTTTATGAAATGAAGATGGCCTTTTATCGGCGTCAGCCTTCCGATGATCCCGACATTGAAACTTTTCTCCGTCCTTTTATCGACAGCCGTATATTTGAATTTATTCAGGTCCACGCTGCGCGGAATAAGCCTGATCCTATCATACGGCACGGCGAAATCCTCGATCATGTGGCGGGCGATAACCTGGCTGGGGACGATCACTCTCTTGGCCCAGCCCATCACAAGGCTGAAAAAATGTTTTTTATAATAACCGTGGCAGGTAGTCACAAACGCGGTCCCGGTCTGGCGGCAGGCGAAGAACGCCACCCACGCCGGCATGCGTGAACGGGCATGCACTACGTCTATACCTTCTTTCCTGATTATCTCCGCCAGTTTCGGGACGAGGCGGATGATACTGATTATCGATTTACGCTGGACCGGAAGCTGGTAATGGACCACGCCCGCCTGCTCCAGGTCGGCTACCAGCGCGCCTCCGTTCGAGACGACTACCGACTTATGCCCGCGCCTGACCAGCTCTTTAGCCAGGTCGACCGTCCCCCTCTCGACGCCGCCGACATTCAATTCGGGAAGTATCTGTAATATTTTCAAAGGATTCTCCTTAACGCTTCCGTTATTACCTGATTATCTTTTAAAAGCCTGGCTTCGGGGGCCGCGGAGAGTATCCGCTCTATGGTCTGAGCCAGCTCCCCCGCCTCCGCCAAATGGATATATCCGCCGCGGGCCAGATTATCCAGGAACAATCTGTGCCTTGCGGAACCGCCCGCTGATCTGAAAACTACAACATGCTTTAAACTGCCGACCGCTTCCGAGATCATGGAAATACTCTCGGGCGACACCACGACTACATCCGATAAGCCGAGGATCCCGCCTACCGCCGAAGGATAATTCTTCTCATTGGCGATAATCACCAGTTTCGCGCGGGGATATCCGGACAGTTCGTTCTTAACCAGGGCTTCGACAGCCGCGGGCGTGCGGCGGGAAGTGGTAGCCAGTATCCGGCAATCAAGTTTTTCGCCGGCCGCTTTAAGAGAATCCAGCGCGTCTTTTACCATACTTTCTTCCAGCCGGAAATCCTTGGTGCTGCCACCAAGCAGCAGCCCTATGACCGGCTTACCAGCCTCGATATTTATCGCCGCCTCAGCCAAAAGCCTGCCGGATTGCTCTTTAAGGTAATCCCGGTCGACAAGATTGAGCGCGCCGTCGATTATCGCGACATTCTTCCTGTTGGCCGGCCGGTCATGCCTGGGCATAACCACCAGGTCGAATCTGCGGAAACTGAAGATCGACGGCCGCATGATCACCAGGGATTTCGCCGTGCCTTCCCGGCAAAGCCGGAAGTTAACCGCGGCCAATGAAGAACCGCAGGAAATCACCACATCGGGTTTAGCCCGGGCCAGACGGGAATAACTTGCCGGATCGAGGAATGACCGCAGGCAGAACATGCATCCCTGGCAGGCGTATTTGCCGGAAAAACAGTTCGCCAGGGTCATGGCCCGCGCGGAAAACCCGTTCCTGAATCTTACTTCCGCGGTATTGATAATCCCGGTTATCCCCCGCGCGGCGAAAGACCTGACGCAAAGCCCGGCAAGAGCCTGGGACTGGCGCAGATGCCCGGTCTTCCCGTCGGAAAGGATCAATATTTCCTTGTGCCGGGAATACTTCCAGGTTTTATAGGTCCAAAGGTATTCTTTGGGGTATTGCGCGATGCGCTTCTGGAATATCCCGGCCAGGTCCTGGAGATTATCCCGGACGTCGCTCTCGAAATTCCCGGTGGACCTAAGCCGGAACACCGGCTCGACCAGGAACTTGATATGCGGCCCGTTTTCCCTTACCGGGAAAACGGGGATTAGAGCGCAATCGAGCTTCAAAGCCAGGCGCACCGCGCCCGAAGACAAAGAAGCGGATTTGCCGAAAAATTCCACATCTGTGCCGTTTTTGCCGCCCTGATCGACGGTCATGACCACCGATTCATTGGCTTTCAGGACGCGGATAAGCTCCCGGATATCGTTCTCTCTCTGGATGAAACGGCAGCCTTTTGCGCCGCGGTAATAATTCAGGAGGTCCTCGACCCGGGGAAATTTCTGGGTGCGCACGAACATGCTGAAAGGAAATCCCAGGTTGGCGCAGATGATATTGGCCATTTCCCAGCTTCCGGCGTGCACCGCCACAAAAATAACGCCTTTACCGCGGGAAAATCCCTCCCGGACATGCTCCAGCCCGTCGATAGAAATATAGCGCCGCAGATATTCCTTGTTGAATCCGGGGATATAGAATATATCGGACATATTCTGCCCGAAATTCCGGTAAAAATCCAGGACCGCCCCTCGGATCTGGCGCGGAGTAAGGCTATCCCCCAACGCGGTCTTAATATGGGCGTAAGCGAGCGCGCGGTGCTTCAAGTCCAGGACAAAGAATACTTCGCCCATCCTCCGGCCGAGGAAAGACCCGGTCTCAGGGGGCAACAGCCTGAAAAGCGGGCCAATGACCTTAAGCAGAATATAACTGCAATAATCGATCAAAAAATCTTTTTTCTTCATTCTTTATTTTCAACCCGGCGGAAAGGATAAAGATGTTCTCGCCGAATCTCTTGCGCGCGGCCAAAGGGATCCTGACCGCGTCTTTCTCAGTCGTTAGAACAACATCCGCGCCTTTAGACGCGGTTTCATGCACGATACGCTCGATATCATCCTCTTCATAGCGGTAATGGTCGGCAAAACCGAAGAATGCCGATTCTTTTATTCCGCACCCGGCGGATAGAACGCGGAAAGATCCCGGATTGCCTATCCCGCAGAACAAAACCGCGCTCTTGCCGTTAAGAAAGCCCGGGGCGAATACTTCCTGCCTGCGGCTGAGGCGGTAGATCCCCAAAGCGGAATGCTCCGCGTCCAGGATCAACGCCCGGGGGCTTATTTTATGCAGCATTTCTTTCAGCGCGCCTGTATCAGCCGCTTGAGGATCGGTGATGACGAACACGTCGGCGGTATTTAGACTGCGCACCGGCTGGCGCAAAGTGCCCCTGGGGATCAAATGGCGGTTACCGAAGGGCCTGGCCGCGTCGAGCATCACGATCTCCAGGTCTTTCTTTATTCCCCATTGCTGCAGGCCGTCATCGAGGATAACGGTATCCGCCGCGTAACGGATGACCGCGTTCTCGGCGGAACGGGCCCGGTCGGGATCGACCAGGACAGGGACATTGCCCAGCTTCTGCGAGATCATAAAAGGTTCGTCTCCCATGGTCTGGTAACTCGGCAAAGAATCAGCGCCGGCCGGACGTGGCCGCTTGTATCCGCGGCTTAATACCGCTACTTTATGCCCGTGTCCCTTAAGATACCCGGCGATCAACTCGACCATCACGGTCTTGCCGGTCCCTCCTAAAGTAATATTGCCTACGCTGATTACCCGGCAGGCTAAATGTTTTTTCTTCAGCCTGCGCAGGAAAATAAGCGCAGCGATAATCAAGCCGTAAATAAACGAAAGAAAATGGAGAAAGATCTTAACCGCGCAATTGACCGGGCCGGAGATCCGGTCCGTGGCCAGCCCGTAAAGGTAATCCCTGAAACTCATTCCCTCTCCCTTTAATGTAACCCGCTCAAAATAGTCCTCAAGATACATTTATAAATATAATATTATACCGCGGAACTCCTGAAATCCCAAACAGTTTTGCGCCACAAATACAAGCCGGCAAGCTATGATTCTCAATAATTGCTGACCGATATTTTAAGTGGGCCTGACAAAGTGCAGCAAGCCAGCCATTCTGCGGGTCCTGCCAAGATGTGGTTCCGCAGGGACGTTTGTCCGCCCCTGCGAGGCGGCCTTCACTCTGCGTCAGCCCTTCGCTCTGCCCGACATTTACTCTCGCTGAGCAACCATGCCCGCTTTCGGGCTGACGAAGCCCTGCTCCACCACATCTTGTCACCCCCATAATGGCTGACCGGCTATTCTTGCCATCCATAAAAATAAGCTCTCCTTACGTTATATTATTTATGCTTGGCATGGCTTTGCCGGAAGGTTAGTTTTAACGGGTGGCATGGTGGGGATTCGAAGGGCTTGTTTGGCCCGGAGCGGGCATGGATTGCCGAGAGGGGAATACCAACCAAGAGCGCAGGGCCGAACCAGAGTGAAGTCCTGACTCGCAGGGTCAGGACGAACGCCCCTGAAAACCCCACTATGCCAGGCCCTGTTAAAACTAACCTTTCCGTGAGGCCATGCTTTGACAGGAGCTGCAAAATATTTCTCCTGCAAACTATGCTTACCCTAAAGTTACCGCGATGAGATTATTCCGGGATTTCAGGAGGGAAGTTTTGATAAGGCAGGAACCGGCGGAAGACGGAATGGTTTTGCCGGCGATAACGACTTTTTTCATGTTCAGGCGGTTATTCCCCCGCGGGATACCGGACAGTTGATAAACCACCTCAACCCTTTTATCGCGCAAAGAAAACTCAGTTACGATCCTGCGGGAAGCGAAATCGCCTGGAAGCAATTTAGGCTCCAGCAGAATATCGCCTAACGCGAACTTGATCCCCAGCGCTTCCTCGAATAACGTATAAATATACCAGCTGGCCGAACCGGTCAGGTAAAGGTAAAGCCCTTTCCCCTGGCTGTTGAAGTACTCCGGAAGCACCGGCGGGATCGCCGACCTGTCGGAAACCGCCATGCGGTAAACAGAATCCAGGACTTCCCTGCCCTGGCTGATAAAAAAACGTTTATAGAGGGCATTCGCCAGCATCACGCACATATGGCTGAAGAAAGCGCCGTTCTCTTTATCTCCGTAAGAAAACCCGTAGGCCCGTCCCAGCGCAAGATGCGGATCCTTAAGGTCGGTATTGAGGCGGATGCCTCCGAATTCTTTATCTTTCAGGTATTTATTTACCGCCCGCCACACCAGCTTAACCTGGTCGCCGGAAGCCACTCCGCTTAAAACCGCAAAAACCTGGGAAGTAAGCATCATATTCACCGCCCCCGGGCGTTTTCCTTCTACCCGCAAACCGCGGTCATCATAGTAACCGTTAAAAAATCCTTCCGGCAGCCATTCTTTCTTTCCCAGCCAGGCCGACATATGCCGGGACTTGGCTTCCAGGTCGCTGATCAGATCTTCGAGGCCTATTTCTATCTTATCGCCGCTGATATTACGGATACTCCGGTAATAATCTCCCAGGCGCTTTTGTTTCGCCTTATAGTCATTATAATCCACAGGCTTGCCCAGCGTATCCAAAAGCGCTTTCAGTTCCTTAAATACCGCCACTTTGCGGCGTCCGGGCTTCAATGAATTCAAAAGAACGCATATTTCTTTAAGATTATGAGCGTACATAAAACTGAACGCCGCGCCTTCGCCGTTATGGGCGGCCATATCCAGGCCGTCATTCCAATCGGCGTTCTCCAGGCGCACGATATTGTGCCTGCCGACATTGAAGAACTGGACCAGGTTCTCGACCAGGATATGCTCAAGCAGGCTCCCCCGGAAGATCTTCCCGTTCTTATCGCGCTGCAGAAAGTCATTCTGGCAGAAATCCCGGTCGATAACCCCGGCCCGTTCAAGCTGATGGTCGCGGAAATAAGTCTGGTTCTCCAGCAGCAGGCCGAGGTCGCCGGTGCGGTTAATGTAATTGCGCGTGGTCAGAAACGGCCACACCCCGTGGTCCATCCAGACCCGGTTGATCTTGTTCCGGTCGGCGAGAAATGAATTGTCCGCCGCGATAATGGTGGCATTTGATCCGTCGAGCCTGACCCCGGCGAAACTGCCGGTGATTATCTCTCGGGCTTTTTCAGGCTCGGCAAGAAGTATGGCCAGCGCGTCCTGCCAGAGATCCCGCCATCCGCGGCCGCCCTTGCCGTAATCGAAATGAGGCAGAAAGGAGCACCCGAAAAGTTTTCTTAAGGTAGGCTGGAATTTAACCCAGGACAGCCATCCGTTCCTGTCCCGGTCGCCGGAATCGAACGTGATCCCGGTTAAATACTTCCGCCAATAAGCCCGCGTCCTTTCAAAAGCCGCTTCCACTTTATCCGGGGAATTCAACCGGGAGAAATATCCTTTGATCGAAGACTCGCTTTCCGCTATTCCCAAAAGAAATACATACTCGGCCTGACGCCCGGGAGCCAGGAGCTTACCGGAGAACCGGAAAGCGGCGCAGGCTTCTTTGCCGTCGCAATCGGGAGTTTTAGAAGTCAACGTCCGGGCATCCGCGAATACCGCGTCCGGGCGGAAAATATCCCCGCTCCCGTAGAAACGGTCCAGCGTGGGGTATTGGCCCTGCGGGGGAACCGCCTTGCCCTCGAAGCCCTTGCAGAAATATATCGCCCTGTTCAGCTTATGGCCTTTTTCGTCGAAGATCATTGTGGGAACAAGCGAAATCCCGAATTTATCCAGTTTTATCCTGTTCAAAAGCGAACTTACATGGCGGTGGTCGCGCAGGTTCTTTTCCGAACGGCCGTATAAAGGAAAGAACGAAACCGGGCATATCCTGATGCTGCGGTTGGATACGTTTTTTATCCTCACCCTCATCACCTCTACCGGGAGGTCATTGGGGATAAAATTAAGGATCTCGATCTTCAGCCCGTTTATTTTCTTGGTGAGTTGATGATAGAGGAATCCGGCTTCCAGGGTGTCTCCGGCTGGGCGGGACAGGCGGATGGCCCGCCCGTCCGCCTTGATAAAGATCTCCCGGCGGCATAACGGGCTGCTCCTCAGGTCCTCGGACCCGGCTGGAAGGGTAAGGAAATGCCCGTTATCTCTCTTGATATCCCCGGATAGGTTCGGAGCGATCGCGCTAAGCAGCCGTCCGGCGGAGTCGGTAAGCGGGAAATACAGATTATACTTTTGCGGGTCTTTTATCCTGAATGTTCCGTTGCCGTCGATAAATCGGTAAATCATCTTTTGAATCTTTCCGGGATTTGACTAATGAAGTTATATAATTATTTTTTGGATTTAAGCGCCTCGATCATGTCGTTGAGCAGTTTCTTGGCCGTTTCCTGGCAGCCGAACCCGAAAGCCAGGGCAAAAGCCAACCCGACCGACGCGAGAACTATGCTTACTATTAATTCGATCAGCCGCGGGGCGATCCCCAGCTGCTCGAAAGTTATCAACACCGAAAAAACCACCACGACGATCTCAACGAACTTAGCCAGTATCCTGGCCTGGGAAAGCCCGGCGTTGGTGGCGGCGGTCTGGACGATATTCCTGAGCATGGTAGCGACAAACATCCCCAGGATCAGGATAAAGATCCCGGCGATTATGTTGGGGACATACAGGACGACCCGGTTCAGGAGGTCATTAGCTATAGTTAAACCTATGGAATTGATAGCGATGACAAAAGTTATCAAAAGGCTGAGCCAGTAAATAACTATTCCCAGCAATTCAGACAGGGTATAAGTGATCCCGCCTTTGGAAAGAAGTCCGTCGAGTTCGATGCGCTCGGACAGATCGTCCACTTTGATGGCTTTAAGCAGTTTGGTGACCAGAAGTTTTATCAACCTCGATAACAGCCAGCCGATAAGGAGAATAACCAGCACCAGAAGAATGTTGACGAAGAACTGCCCGATCTGGGTCATAACCGTCTTCGCAGGTTCCAGCAAATTCAACTGCATTTCCGTCATGGGGCCCTCCTATGTTTATATTGGCTTAACTCTATCATAACAACAGGGATATGTCAAGAATGCTCGATCACTGGAGCTTTTTAGCGTAAATATAAACTTTGATGTTCCTTTTCAGGATATAATAGAAATAACTCCTGGGATACTCTGCGAGAAGATAAAACCCCTGTTTGAGGAAGAATTTCCCGGACGCTTCGGACATCGTAGCCAGATACACTCCGGGAATATTCCTCCGCCGGAGATAATCTTCATATACGGCGATCAGTTTCGCGCCTGCCCCCCTGCCGCGGAAAGCTTTCCGGAGATTGATATGCAGGGTGGCGGGATATTCTTTCCTGACCTCCCGCATGCTAAACTCGCCTTTGAGGAAACTGGCCAGAAAATTAAGAACGGCCAGGATGTTCTTGCGTTTGAACATTCCGCCGGAACAAACAAACCCGGCTGCCAGCCTTAAAAAGATCTTTTTCCGGAATACTTCCTCCAGCTTGAAAACATTATCGCTGCCGATCAGATACCCGACAACCCGTCCGGAATATTCGGCGACAAAACACGACTGCGGCTCGTAATCGGTGAAATATAACGTGAGGAAATCCGCCAGTATCTCTCTTCCGGAGAAAAAAATATCCCCGGATTCCCCGATAAAAGCGGTCTCCCAGGCAATTTCGCGCACTGCCTGGCGGTCGCCGGCAGAAAAATTCCTGATCAGAATGTCCTCTTGCATATTCTACTTCTCTATCCTAAGGACCCGCCAGGCCGATGCCGCGAACGGGAACTTCGCGGTGCGCGCCTTGACCCGGCTTAAGATGCGGTCCGGGCCTCCGAGAACAGCCATCGGGACCTTAATGATCAATGACCTGCCCTCAAATCTCATTTGGGCATCCGGGACCGAGATCAAACGGCCCCTTTCCCGGATCTTCATCCCCAGAAAGCCGATATTAATGCTGATCTTAGGCATATCCGCGAAAGAAACGTTTTTATTATACCCGAGAAGGTATATCAATATTCCCAGGTTCTTATCGATCTTGCGCCGCAGGTCCAGGCGGACAAACAGGTCTTTGTCTTTTACCGCGTAAGCCAGGCCGGATACGGGTTCCTGCGAACGCGTATCCGGTTTCTCGTTATTCCCGACAGACCGTTCCGGGAACAACGCCACATCCTTCCAGTCAAACGGCCCCGCGCCGCTGTTACTAAGCCTGACCTCGGGGAAATCGCCGAAAAGCTCGTTCCTGCGGACATAGGTAAAAAGATACGGCGGGTTATATTCTATCTCGGTCTTATAGAAATCGACCACGGTTTGTTTTATCTTTGCCTCTTCGGGGCTCAGAGACAGCTGCTGCCAGGATACCCCGGATAATTTATCCGGCGGATCCAGGGGCAGGTCCAGGTGATGCCCTCGCGGCTTGGGCCAGCCGACCACATGGATAAGATACGGGTAAATTTTCGGCTGGATCAATCTATTTTCCAGGTCCCACAAAGCCAGCCTGGTGAAAAGATATAACGACTGATGGTCGCGGTTGGTGTCCGCCGGATGAGAAACGAATATCCTGGTCGGCTGAAAATTCTCGATCACCGTTTTAATATCCTTTAATATGCTTTCGCCGACATACGGCGCACCGGGGGATAACGCTTCCGAATAAGCCACTTTGGATATCCTGGTCAATAAGCTCCGGCACGGTTTAGCCGACTTCCAGTATTGGGTGAGTATCGCCATGGTCCCGAAATCGGGGTAGCCCAAAAAAACCATTTCATCCCGCGGAAGCCCCAGAAAGGTCATCGCCTTGATCGTTTCGCTCCGGCGCATCTCCCCCATATAAAGGAATTCCCCGGTGCGGAAAGTAAAACGTTTCTCATAAACGATAAAAGCCAGCTCGTTATGGTCGCCGTTGGTATAGCAAACCACCTGGACCCTCGCTCCGGCTTTCAGTGCGCGCTGGATCACCCCGCCGGCGCCCAAAGCTTCATCATCGGGATGAGGGGCAAGGACCAAAACCCGATCGTCACTGGTAAACGCGGGGATCTCATGTATATCACCTGCGGCAAAAGCGCACGGCATCAGGGCCGAAAGAAAAAAGCCTGATAATAACATTTTTATTCTCATAAGCCTCATTATACTAGCATTCAATTTGCTTGGCACTCTAATTTTTCACCCGGCTTATCGCCGCAGGATATATCGCCCACTCGCCCAGGCGGTTATTGATCTTGTCCACGGCTTGAAGCAGGGATTCACGCTTGCGCTCCTGCGGGAAGAGGTAAAGTTTCTGCTCCGGGACGAGCCCGCCGGCGCGGACTTCCAGGGCGCGGACCGGAAAATCGCCCAGGCGGAAACTCTCCAGGATCAGGATACTCCTTTCATATATTCTCTGCGGGTCGGAAGTAGCCGACTGAAAATTCTTTTCCCGGGAAAAATGTTCGTCGCGCCCCCTTAAACTGACCCCTGAGACCGTTGCTTCGAGCTTCTCCCGGCGCAGGCGCTGCCCGACCATCTCCGAAAGCATCCTGATCCAGCTTAAAAGTTCCGGCCTCTGCGCCACTTCCCTTTCCAGGGTGTAGGCATGGCTTATAGATTTCGGGGCCGCTTCCTCTTCCCGCCAGAGCCTTACCTCCTCGTTGTCCTCGCCGCGGCTGACCATGCTCATCCATAGACCGGACTTACCGAAGGCCCGGGATAACTCCCGGACGCCGGCCATCCTCAACTGGCCTATGGTAAAAACCGACATATTATTCAACCTGGCTTTAAACTGCGGGCCTATCCCCGGGATAGCTTCAACCGGCAGGTCCTCCAGGAACGCCGCCACGTCTTTCTCCTCCAGGATGATCGATCCGTCGGGTTTCACCGATTTAGCGGCCATCTTGGAGATGATCTTAGCCGGCGCCGCGCCGATAGAAGCGGTGATCGAAAAATCATCTTTGATCCTGCGTTTGATCTCGCCGGAGATCCGGCGGACCTCCGGGATCCTGCAGGAACTCAGATCCAGGTAGAACTCGTCTATCGACGCCCGCTCCATCCGGTCGGAATAATTTTTAAGGAGGTCTTCTATCTTCTCCGAAGTGTAAACGTATTTTGACGTATCCGCAGGGACGAAACACGCCCAGGGGCATAACCGCAAAGCCCTGCCGGTGGGCATTCCGGAATGGATGCCGAAAGCTTTAGCCTCATAAGAACAGGCGGCTACCACCGTATGAAGTTTCCTGCCCCGGGAACCGACCAGAAGCGGCTTGCCTTTATATTCCGGATGAGCCGCCTGCTCTACCGAAGCGAAGAAAGCGTCCATGTCCAGATGCAGGATAATTTTTTTTGTCTTTTTCACCGGTTCTCTTAATTAAGGATTTTGGCCGGAAAGCAGGCTCCAGGACATAGTCAGGGTATCCAGGCAAAGGCAGTAATGATCGCTTTTATCCGAAACGTTAAAATAATAAACCATATCTTTGCCTTTGCGCTCGGACCAGCGATAGTCCAGCCGGGAAATATCGAAACGGCTCTCCCGGAATATAAAATAAAGCGGCGTGATCATGCCCCGGGAGAACCTGGCGGTTACTTCGACCGGTTCCCAATTGCGTTGAGCGTCTCCGGGCAATCGCCTGTCCCAGCGGGTTTGAGGATTGAACATATTTTCTAAAAAACTCCCAGGATGCGCAGTTTACCCTGTAGCTGACGGATCTGGTCGTCTTTTTCTTTTATCTGCCTGCGGCAATCAGCGAGATCTGCCTCCAGTTCCGCGATCCTGCGCTCTTTTTCGCCCAGGGAAGATTCCTTTTTGGAGAATGCTTTCCTGCCGGACCCGGTCAGGCTGGAGCATCCGCAGAATAAACTTAAAATTAAACAAACCGCCAGCGTTCTTTTCATCTAACGCAACTCCACCTTTATGCCGGGATTACCTTTTAAAGTGTTGTGTATCGGGCAGTTCTCTATAAACCTGATAAACGCTTCTTTTCTCGACGGATCCAGTCCGGCCTGCCCCAGGTCGAAAGAAACCGTTATCTCTTTAAAACGCATCGGCTGGTCTTTGGTAAAATCAGCGGTTAACTTCAAAGAGAAACCCGCGGAAGATATCTTCGAGCTTTCCAGGTACCTGCGGGCAAAGAAACCCATGCAGCTTCCCAGGCTGGCCAGCAGCACTTCCCCGGGGGACAATCTATCGGTCAAAGGCTCGATAATAAAACTGTTCTCCTTGGCTTTAACTTCGAAGACATTTCCCTGCTTATTATTGATCTCGACAGTATACATTCCCGCCTCCCGGTTAGAATTTTTCCCAATGCAAGACTTCCGCCACCGCTCTTTTATCCGCCGCCCGGAAAACATCGCCGCTTGCCGGATACCCCAGCGCGATCAGGCTGACCAGTTTAAAAACTGCGGGAACCCCGAATAATTCATTAAGCGCCCCGGCGTAATCTTTCTTATCCCCGGCCACCCAGCAGGAAGCGATCCCCAGGGATTCGGCCGCGAGCATGGCGTTGACGGTCGCGCCCGAGCAGTCTTCCAGGAAATATTTAGTGTCCCGCGAGAACACCAGTATGCAGGCCCCGGCCGCAGCGATGAACTTTCCATGTTCGGTTATCGCGGCGGTCTTTCTCAAAGCTTCTTTACCGGTCACCGCCACGAATTCCCAGGGCTGGACATTACGCGCGGTAGGCGCGAACCTGGCAGCGTCGACGATCTTTTCCAGCGCGTCTTTAGCCACGGGCTTATCCGAGAATTCCCTGACGCTCCTTCTTTTTTTGATCAATTCGATAAAGTCCATTCTTAACCTCCCCTCTTAAACGACTCTCCTGTATCTTTTCATGGAAAGAGAATTCCCGACCACGGAAACCGAGCTGAAAGCCATCGCCGCTCCGGCGACCATCGGGCTTAAAAGGAAACCGGTAAAAGGATACAATATCCCGGCGGCGACCGGTATGCCGATCAGGTTATAAAAGAACGCCCAGAAAAGGTTCTGGCGGATCTTTTTCATCGCGTAACGGGAAAGGTCCAGAGCCATGACCGCGTCGCGCAGGTCGTCTTTGATCAGGACAATATCCCCCGATTCGATAGCGATATCGGTGCCGCTTCCGATAGAGATCCCGATATCCGCCTGGGCCAATGCCGGGGCGTCGTTTATCCCGTCGCCGACCATCGCGACCTTCAATCCCTTAGCCTGTAATTTTTTGATCTGTTCTTCCTTCTCCTGGGGCAGGACCTCGGAAAGGACCTCATCGATCCCGAGGTATCCGGCCATAGTCTCCGCGGCGCCGCGGTTATCCCCGGTGATGAGCAATACCCTTTTTTTCATTTTCTTAAGGGCCGCGACCGCTTCCAGGGCAAAATCTTTAAGCGTATCCCCGACTGCCGCCAGCCCGATGATCTTTCCGCCGGAGACCACGAACATTACCGTCTTGCCCTGGGCTTCCAGGCGCCGGGAATCATCGCTGACCACGGAGGGAAGCTCGATGCTCTTCTTTTCCAGCAGTTTGCGGTTCCCCAGTAAGATCTGTTCGCCGTTGAAAACGGCCATTACCCCTCTGCCGGGCAAAGCCACAAAATCCTGAACGTCTTTAACAGGGATATCCCTTTCCCGGGCGCCGTTAACTATGGCCTCGGCTATCGGATGCTCCGATCTTTTCTCGACTGAAGCGGCGATAGAGAGGATCTCGTCTTTATTGCGGTTATGATACGCTGAATAATCGGTTAGAAGCGGCTTTCCCCGGGTAAGCGTCCCGGTCTTATCGAAAACAACCGCGTCTATCCGGTAAGCCGTCTCCAGGCTGGCCGGGTTGCGGATCAATATCCCGTTGGCGGCGGCGATCCCGGTCCCGACCATGACCGCGGTCGGAGTAGCCAGCCCTAAAGCGCAGGGGCAGGCGATGATCAATACCGCGATGAAAATATTAAGCGCGAAGATAAATTCCTGCCCGGCCAGCAGCCATAACCCGAAAACCAGAAAGGCGGCGGCCAATACCGCCGGGACGAATACCGCGGAGATCCTGTCCGCCAGTTCCTGCACCGGGGCTTTTTTCCCCTGGGCATCCTGAACAAGCCTGATGATCTGCGCCAGCATGGTATCGCGGCCGACCCTGATCGCTTCGAACTTAAAAACCCCGGTTTTATTGATGGTCCCGCAGACCGCTTCTTTGCCCGGGGCTTTATCCACCGGCAGGCTCTCCCCGGAAATCATGGATTCGTCCACGCTGGAATATCCTTCGATAACTATCCCGTCCGCGGCGATCCGCTCCCCGGGCCTGACGATAACGATATCCCCGATAACGACCTGTTCGACAGGGACCTCCTTTTCTTCGCCCTGCCTTAAGACCAGCGCGGTATTCGGAGCCAGCCCCAGGAGTTTCTTGACCGCATCCGAGGTCTTCCTTTTAGCGTTTGCCTCGAGATATTTTCCCAGCAGGACGAAAGTGACCAGTAACCCCGCGGTTTCGTAATATAACTCTTTCCCGGCCCAGCCTGAGACGTTAGTCCAGGCGGCGATGGTCGCGAACAGGCTGTAGATATACGCCGCGCCCACCCCCAGCGAGATAAGCGTATACATATTTGCCCGTTTGCCCCGGGAAAGGCCGGCCAGCCCCTGGCGGAAGAACCGCCGGCCGCATAAGACTATCGGGGTAGCCAGCAAGAACTGGAACAATGGATTATTATTAGAGACTGCTGCCGGAAGAGGCAGCTTGAATCCCGGAGCTAAAGAAAGATACACCAAAGGCAGGGACAAAATAAAAGAAAACCAGAACCCGGACCGGAAATAACTGATCTCCCCGGCGCGGGCGCTATTTTCCTGGCCGGCGGCGGCGGTCCGGTAGCCGGCTTTTTCGATTATCTTATTGATCTCTTCGGGGCCGGTCTCCCGAGGGTCGTAACGGACATATGCTTGTTCGGCGCCGAGATTGACCCGGGCGTCATTTATCCCCGGCGATCCTTTCAGCGCGCTTTCGAGCGTAGAAACGCAACTGGCGCAATGCAATCCCAGGACATTGACAATCATCTCTTCTTCGCCGGGCTGTATTCCGCGGACAGGGTCGATCGCCATTTTTTCCTCTTTGGATTTTATCTTAACGCCCTATTCTTTCTTAGGCAGCGGGACTATACCCGCCATCTCGCCGATCACGTTGATCAGCTCGGTCTGCGCCGGGATAACGATCTTAGCGTTATTGGCCAATGATTTTTCCACAGCTTCAAGCTTGCGCAGGATCTGGGCATTACCGATAAAATACTGGTTGGCCGCTTCATTGACCAGTTTGATCGCCTGGGCTTCGCCGTCGGCCTCCAGGATCCTGCCCTGCCTTACCCCGTCGGCCTTCTTGATCTCCGCCCGCCGGGCCCCGTCGGCCATAGTTTCGGTCGCGGTGGCGAAATCGATCGCCGCGATCTTCTCATTTTCGGCTTTGACGACTTTATTCATCGTCTCCTGGACGTCCTTCGGGGGATCTATCTCTTTCAACTCGGTGCGCACTATGTCTATGCCCCACTCCGCGGTCTCCTTCATCAGCGTTCTCTGCAGTTCCTCGTTGATCCTCCCGCGTTCGGAATTGGCGGATTTCAAGGTCAGGGTGCCGATAATGTTACGCAAGGTCGTCCGGGCGAGATTAACCATCTGATACTGGTAATTATTCACGTGGTATATCGCGCTCTTCACGCTTTCCTCGTCGGACTTTACCTTGAAATAAACCTGGGCGTCGACCCGGGCGTTCAGATTATCGTTGGTGATTATCTCCTGAGGCTCGGCGTCAACCATGACCTCGGTGACATTGACCAGGTATAACTCCTCGATAAAAGGGATCACCCAGTGGAATCCCGGCTGGGCAAAACGGTTATATTTACCGAATCTTTCGATCAAAGCCCGGTGAGTAGGCCGGACGATCTTTACTCCCATGAAGAATAAGATTATCGCGCCGAAAATAATTGCCCAATTCCAGAATCCGTTCATTGTTCCGCCTCCTTGTTAAATACCGTTAACATGCCCTTATTTTACTCCAAATCCCCGCTTCTTCAATCCTATTTTGAACGTTCCGGTCCGGCAACCCGGCCCGGTCATCCCGGTGATCTCTTCCAGGCGGTCCACCACCGCGTCGGCCCGCCTCAGATACTCCCGTGGCAAGCTTGTGGTCAAAGCCACGCAGAACATTCCGGCCTTATGCGCCGATTCGATGCCCAAAGGGGCGTTTTCCACCACCACGCAGGAACCCGGCAGAACTCCCAGCCCGGCCGCGGCGCGCAGGTAAGGCTGTGGATCAGGTTTCCCCCTGGACACCATATCCCCGGCAATAACGCAATCGAATAACGACCGGATATCCGCGGGCAGTATTTTCCTGATCTGGGCGGTCGGGGTCCCAGTGGCCAGCCCGAGCAGATATCCCTTTGCTTTCAGGCAGACCAGGAAATCCCGCGCCCCGGGAAATATAAAACGCCGGAAATATTTATTGAATATCCTGGCGCGGCGGCGGGAAACTTCCTTTAAAAGCTGCTTACCGGCTTTTATCCCGGACCGGCCGAACAATTCCTTGAGCGATTTATCCCAGCGCTCTCCTTCCCGGGAATAGATATCGAAACAACTTACCCTGACGCCGTAAGGCCTTAAAGCCTCATACCAGGCCAGGAAATGGTAGGCCATGGAATCAACGATAACTCCATCCATGTCGAAAATAAATGCCCGGGGATCTTTAATTTTTGCCATCAGTTTGATTTAAAAAAGACGGATTATTACTCTTCCGAGGCGTCCAGAGAAAGGTTTCTTTCCACGAACTCTACGATATGCTCCTGGAGCAGGATATCCAGATGATAGAATTCCAGACCCATAGCCGGGTATATCTGCGGTTGTATATTCTTTTCCACCAGCCAGACCACTTTGGTTTCGATCTCCAGAAGGCCGGGAGAAGGCCTTAAGGTCAGGCGGATATCCAGGATCTCGCCTAAAGGATACGCTTTCTCTTCCGTAAAAACCAGCATTCCGACCCCGCTGATATTCAGGACTTTCCCCTGATGGAAGACCGATTCCTTCTTGGATTTGAATTCGATCCCGATATCCAGCGGCAGGCGCTTGAACCTCCGGCGCAACTGCTTTTTCTGTATCTCAAATATTATCTTCTCATCCTCAAAACTGCGCAAAGCGGTATCCAGATCGTCATAAAGCTCGAAAACCTTGTCCAGGCATACCAGGTTGAAGATCTTCCGGATATGCGCCGCGACCGAAGAAAATTTCATTCTCCCGCCGTGGTTGAGCGCGTTTTTAAAAGCCAGGGCCAAAGCGGACATGCCGGCGTAGTCGATCAGGCTGACATCCTCAAAATCGCAAACCAGGTCTTTATACCCGTTCTCCAGGGCCCATCCGACTTTCTCCACCAGGTTCGAGGAATTTATGTCCACGGTGCCGGACAGATTAAAAACCCCGACAGCTTTGACTCTTTTGAAAGTAACCTCAAGCATGCTCATATTTTACCATACTTTCAACTTTTTAATAACTCTCTTATCAGCCCGGCATTGGCTGAGGTAGCGCCTTTATTCTTGAAGATCACTTCACGGCAGGCCTGCCCCAATTCCCGTATCCGGGAATTATCGCCCAGAAGGTCCTTAAGGCTTTTTTCCAGCCCGTCCCGGTCTTCGACCATTATCCCGGCGCGGTTCTTAACGAATAAATCCGCGATATCCCGGAAATTGAACATATATTTGCCGAAGACGACCGGTTTCCCCAGGGAAGCCGGTTCCAGGATATTATGCCCGCCTTTCTTCACCAGGCTGCCTCCCACAAAAACAATATCGCAAAGCGCGTAGAAATACATCAATTGCCCGATGGTATCCAGGATGAATACGGGGCGGCGGCCGGAACATTCCCGGAGGCCGGGATCCCTTCCGGCCAGGCGCGAGATCATGGCGGCGCAAAATCCCGGGCAGGCATTGACCAGATTAGCTATACTCGGGCTTCTTTCCGGGTGGCGCGGAGCGATAAGCAGTTTCAATTCAGGATGCTCCCGGGACAGATTAAGGTATACGCGCAGGATATCCTCCTCCTCTCCGGGATGGGTGCTGGCGCAAACCCAAAGCTTTTCTTTTGTCCCCAGGCCCAGCCTGCCGCGGTAATCGGAATAATCTTTTTTCAGCTGATCGTAATCCCGGACCTTGATGTCAAATTTCATGTTCCCGGTGTTCTTTATTTTCCCGGCTTCCACCCCCAGCCTGGCCAGGCGCTGTGAATCCAGTGCTGTCTGGACGCAGAAAATGCCGACTTTGTTCAAGACCGGCTTAAGCGCGGGCCTTATCATAAGATAACCTTTAAAAGAACGGTCCGAGATCCGGGCGTTGACTACGGCAATAGGAACTTTATTTTTATTAAGACGGCAGATAAGATTCGGCCAGATCTCGGTTTCCACGATCACGAATAATGAAGGGTTGATCTTATTTACGACCGCGCGCACGATCCAGCTCAGATCCAGGGGCAGGTAAATAACCGCGTCGCTCTTCCCGGCGATACTGCGGGCGATCTTATTGCCGGTGGGCGTGACGGTGGAAATGACAAAATCTTTCTGCGGGAATTTTATTCTTAATTCCTCGATCAGGTGTTTTACAGACATAGCCTCGCCGACGCTGACCGCGTGGACCCAGATCGGACGGCCCAGATCGGGGACACCGGAAAGAAAACCCAGGCGCTGGGCAAATCCTTTGTGCATCTTGCGTTTAAAAATAAAAACAGGCAGATAACACACCGCGAACAATAAAAAAACCAGATCATAAATGAGAGTCATATCCTCCCCCGGGGACAGTTCCTTCATAACTCCTTATGCCGCTTGGAGCAAAAAGGAAACGGTCCTGGAGCAAAAAGGAAACGGTCCTGCCTTATCAGGCTCTGGGATGAGCCTTGTCGTAAACGCTTTTCAACTTTTCAGTAGTAAGATGCGTGTATATCTGGGTTGTGGCCAGGTTCGCGTGGCCCAGCAGTTCCTGGACCGTCCTCAGGTCGGCGCCGTGGTTGAGTAAATGAGTAGCGAACGAATGCCGCAAAGTATGCGGCGAGACCCCCGGCCTCATCCCGGACATGCGCAGGTATTTAGAAACGATATTGCGCACCCCGCGGTCGGTTATCCTCGCCCCGCGCATATTAAGGAATACCGCGCTGGACTGTTTTTTTCTTTTCTCCAGGTATTCCCGCAAAGCCGAGATCGCTTTATCGCCTATGGGAGCGATGCGCTCTTTCTTGCCTTTACCTTTGACCTTGATCACTCCGCCGATAAAATCCAGGTCATCCTGGCTTAGCCCGACTAATTCGCTGATGCGGATCCCCGTGCTGTAAAATGTTTCCAGTATAGCCCGGTCGCGCAGCCCCTGATCGTCTTTAGTAACGCTCGACTCTATCAAACGCGACACTTCTTCTTCGGTCAGGAATTGAGGCAGGTGCTTGTCCAGCTTGGGGCTGGCCACGCTTAAGATCGGATTGGTCTTCAGGAATCCTTCCCGGGTAAGGAATTTAAAGAACGACCTCAACGCCGAGAGGTGCCGGGCCATGCTCCGGGAACCCAGCTTGCTTTCTTTAAGCAAAGCCAGGTATTTCCTTAAAAGCAGGTAGTCCACGTTTTCTACCGGGGCCTGCCCGAGGAATTTCAGGAAATTATCAAGATCCAGGCGGTAATTAAGGACCGTGTGTCCGGAGTAATTCTTCTCGATCTCCAGGTACCTGATGAACCTCTCGATTAACCTGTCCATTTTATTGACGGTTCAGTTCGTTTTCCTGAGGGAGCTCTTTGCTGATATAGGTGCATTTAGGATAATTGGTGCATCCGTAAAAGAAGCCCCGTTTGGAGCGGCGCTGGATAAGTTCCCCGCCGCATCCCGGCTGCGGGCATTTTACCCCGGAAGTGATCGACTTGGAATTCTTGCAATTCGGGAAATCCGAACAGCTCAGGAATTTCCCTTTCCTGCCCCATTTGATCACCATCGGCTTCCCGCATTTATCGCAGATGTCGCTGGTCGTCACGACTTCTTTCTTGATGTTCGCCGAGGCAAAATCAAAACCGGCCTTGAACGGGCCGTAAAAATCGTTCAGGACCTTCTGCCGGCCGACTTTGCCCTCTTCCACTTCGTCGAGCTCGCCTTCCAGGAAAGCGGTGAATTTAACGTCCATGATCTCAGGAAAATACTGGATCAGCATATCGCAGACCTTGAACCCCAGTTCGGTCGGGTTCAGGTACCCTTTGATCCGGTTGACATACCCGCGCTGGATAAGCGTGGAGATGATCGGCGCGTAGGTCGAAGGCCGGCCGATGCCTTCTTCTTCCATTATCTTGACCAGGGAGCTGTCGGAAAAACGTGCCGGCGGTTTGGTAAAATGCTGGGACGGGATAAGCTTTATCAATTCCAGCGGGTCATCTTTCTCCAGGACGGGGATCTCGTTCTTTTCTTTTTCCTCTTCCGGCTTCCCGTATACCGCGCTGAAACCTTTAAATACCAGTTTCGAACCGGAAGCCGAGAATAAATATTCACCTGCCTGGATGCTCACCGACGTCTGAAGATAGCGCGCCGGGGTCATCTGGCTGGCGATGAACCGGTTATAGATCAACTCGAACAATTCAAACTGCTCTCCGGTCAGGTAAGCCTTCAGGCTTTCCGGGGCCCGGTTGATCAAAGTCGGACGGATCGCTTCATGGGCCTGCTGGGCGAATTTTTTTGTTTTGTAAACAGGCGGCTTGTCCGGCAGGTAATCTTTCCCGTAATTATTCTGGATCAGGCCGCGGGCCTGGTTGACCGCTTCGGCGGCGATATTGGTCGAGTCGGTGCGCATGTAAGTTATCAGGCCGACAGGCGCTTCTTCGCCGATATCAATGCCTTCGTAAAGCTGCTGGGCCAGGATCATGGTCTTGGTGGCGTTGAACCTTAATTTATTGAAAGACTCCTGCTGGAGGGTGCTGGTGATGAACGGCGCGTCGGGAGAACGCTTTTTCTCTGTCTTTTTAACTTCCTGGACCATGAACTGCTTATCTTTAAGGTACGCGCAAATACTATCCGCGCCCTGCCGGTCCTTAACTTCGGTCTTCTGCCCGTCTTTTTTATCTAATTTAGCCGTGAACGCCGCTCCGTCTTTGCGCAGTTCAGCCTCGATCTCCCAGTATTCCTGGGGCTTGAACTCCAATATCTGCCGCTCCCGGTCGATGATCAAACGCAAAGCCACGGACTGCACCCTGCCGGCGCTCAATCCCCGGGTAATCTTTTTCCAGAGCAACGGGCTCAAAAGATAACCGACGATCCGGTCCAGGATCCGGCGCGAGATCTGCGCTTCGACCATATTCTTGTCGAATTCGCGCGGCGACTCAAAAGCGTGGCGGATCGCGTCCGAAGTTATCTCATGAAAATTCACCCGCTTGACCGGTTTATCCTTGAAAACAGCTTCCTTGATATGCCAGCCGATAGCTTCGCCTTCCCGGTCAGGGTCGGTAGCCATATAAATATTATCCGCGGATTTGGCGTCTTTCTTGAGCTGGGTAAGCAGCTTCTTCCTTCCGGCAAGCACTTTATATTCGGGCACAAATCCGGCTTCGATATCCACGCCCATTTTCTTGGCCGGCAGGTCGATAACATGGCCCATAGAAGGCACGACCGTAAAATCGCTTCCCAGTATTTTGCTGATGGTCCTGGCTTTAGCCGGAGACTCGACGATAACCAGATTCTTATCCGCCATTCTTAGTCCTTTCGAAAAACCGGCCCGCCAGGGACCGGATCTTTTTCTTCAATTGCAGGCTTAAAAGCGCGGCACAGATCTTGCCGAAAGACAAACCCGATCTTTGCGCGACCTCATCCGCCGAAACAGGCTGAGAAGATATTATATTATACAACAGCTCCTCTGCGCAAGATAAACCTTGTTTATCCACAGGCCCGGCCGCTGCCGCCGGCTGGCTCTTACGCCCGGCAGGTGCCGTAAAGAACGGGAATTCTTCAAGGATATCTCCGACTCCCGCGGCAAGTTTCGCCCCTTGCTGGATAAAAGCGTTCGCTCCGGAAGAACTCATAGTGTCGATCCTTCCGGGAACGCAAAAAACTTCCCGCCCCTGGTCCAGGGCAAAATTCGCGGTGATCAATGCTCCGCTGTTCCGGCAGGCTTCCACCACCAGGACCCCCAGCGAAAGCCCGCTTATCACCCGGTTCCTCCTGGGAAAATTCTGGCGTAAAGGCCGGGTTTGCAGCGGGAATTCCGAGAGCATTGCCCCGTTCAAAGCGATCTCATCGGCCAAACGCCGGTTTTCCTGAGGATAAATATTCTTTAGACCGCTGCCGATCACCGCGATAGTCCGGCCATGGGATCTAAGCGCGCCCCGATGCGCCGCAGTATCTATTCCCCTGGCCAGACCGGAGATCACGGTAAACCCGCTTTCCGCCAGTTCGCCGGCGAATTTCTGCGCGCAGGTTAAACCGTATAAAGAAGCGCGGCGGGAACCGACAATAGCCAGCCCCAGGCTATCCCCGGGCAGGATATCCCCTTTAAGATAAAGAACTATCGGCGGATCGGGAATGAATTTCAGGTTCTCCGGATATTCCGGGCTTTGCCCGGTCAGGATCTTAATATTATCCCTGGCCGCGAGTTTGAATTCACGCTCGATATCCCCGGTTTTGAGCTCGACGATCTTGGAAGCGATGCTCGCCCCTATCCCGCAGCCGCAAACCAGAGAATCCCTGCCGGCACGAAGTATATTCTGCGGAGTGCCGAAAACTTCCAAGAGCCGTTTTAACCGGATACTGCCGATATCCATTACCAGGTTCAACCCCACCAGCGCTTCTATGTCTGTCATAGCCACCTCCGGCTATAATAGACGCTCAGATCGCTCAAATCTAACAGCTTTTTTAGAAGATCACCGAACTTTCTCAAGAACGCTTAAACGGCGGCTTTCGGGTATGATGTATTTGAATAATTCTACGGATCGCCTGGGAGTTTATAATAATTCCGGATGGGCCAGCCTGTTCGGCGACAAAATAGCCAATGCAGGCTGTTATTAAAGCAGGGCCGCCTTTATCCGGGCAGCCGCTTCTTTGACGGATATGGCGGAAGTGTCTATTGTGATATCCGCCCGGGAATAGCACTCCCGGCGCCGGGCGAGCAGGTTCTCGATCTGCGACCTGGGGTCCGGCACATTTAAAAGCGGGCGGTGGGAAGACTTTCCGGTCCTTTCCAGGATAACTTCGGCAGTGGCGGTAAGGCAAACAATAGTGCCGGATCTTTTCATTATTTCGATATTCTGCGGATCGATCACGGCCCCTCCTCCGCAGGAAACCACCTGATTTTCTTTAAGAGAGATTTCCAGCAGGACAGCGCTTTCTACTCCGCGGAAATACGGCTCGCCTTTTTCTTTAAAAATATCAGGGATCTGCTTCTTCTCCCTCTCTACGATAAGATCGTCCAGGTCGAAAAAATCCCTTTTCAACTGCCCGGCGAGTAAACGGCCGACCGCGGTTTTTCCCGTGCCCATGAACCCGACAATGTAAATATTATCCGCCATTTGCCTTTACCTCCAGCACCCCAGGGGTGCCACTATTAGCGGCGCCCCCGGGGTGCGCAGGAGGCTGTTATTACTTGATCACTGCTGATAAGCGCTCAAAACGACCTCGGTCAGATTATGAGCGGCTTCTTTGGTCGCAGGAAGTACGGTGTTATACCATTTACCGTCTTTGGACTTTTCCTGCGGCAGGGAAACGAACAGGCCGTTCTTACCTTCAAGGACCTTTAATCCCTTGATGATAAAATCGCCGACCGAAATATCGGCGAAAGCCTTGACTTTCGAATCGCCTTCCATGCGGAAGATCCGCACTACCTGCACTTCTGCTGTTTCTGCCATTACGATCACCCCCCTTCGATCTTAATAGACGCAGGGGAAGCGATTATCTAACAGAAAAATACTACTTTTTAATTCTTTTTAAATAATTACGGTAATTCGATCTGATGTCCGCCAGGCTGTCTGTCCCGAATTTTTCCAGTAAAGCGTCCGCCAGCACATACGCGCAAACCGCTTCGGCGACCACTCCCGCCGACTCTACCGCGCAGACATCCGAACGTTCGGTAGCGGCCCGGGAAGATCTTTTGGTCAGCACATTTACCGAATCCAAAGGTTTCATCAAAGTCGAGATCGGCTTCATGCAGGCGGAAAGCACGATATCTTCGCCATTAGAAATACCGCCCTCGATGCCGCCGGCGTTGTTGGTGGACCGGGAATACCCCCGGGACTGCGAATAGTAGATCGGATCATGCACTACCGAGCCTGATTTATCCGCGTATCCGAAGCCCAGCCCGATCTCCACTCCCTTGATCCCGGGGATGGACATGACCGCTCCGGCCAGCCTGCCGTCCAACCTGCGGTCGGGCTGCACGTAACTTCCCAGCCCCGCCGGGACATTCTTGGCGATAATTTCAAAATCCCCGCCTAAAGTATCTTTATCCGCGATAGCCTGCTTTATTCTTTTGATCCGGTCCTCATGAGATACCGCTCCGCCGATAGAAACAACGCTGCTGGCCACGCTGATCTTGAACTCTTTGAGAAAAAGCTTGCATACCGCGCCGATGCCTACTGTCGCGGCTGTGCTGCGCGCCGACGCCCGCTCCAGGCATTCGCGGATATCGGAAAAACCGTATTTAAGGAAACCCGCCAGGTCGGCGTGGCCGGGCCGGGGGCAAAGGACTTTATGTAATTTTTCAATACTGAAATCCTTGTTCTCGATCAATACCGCCAGCGGGCTGCCCAGGGTCCTGCTCTTTTTAAGGCCCGATACAAAAAGCGCGGTGTCGTGCTCGATCTGCATGCGCTTGCCCCGGCCGAAACCCATCTGCCGCCGTTTCAGCTCGGCGTTAACGAACTTTCCATCTATCTTGATCCCGGCAGGTAAACCTTCTAATATCGCTACCAATCCCCGGCCGTGAGATTCACCGGCAGTCAAATATCTCAACATAATTCCCTCCTTAGGGACGGTTCTTGAACCCGGTTAAAGGTGTCCCCGGCTTAATCTTTCCAGAGCCCGCGCTTGTTTTCCCGGGCTTCCCGGTACAGTTGTTTAAAAGTTTCCACGTATTTAACGTTCGGCGGATAAGTCATTAAAGAAGCGTATCCCTGCTTGACGATCTCGGCGTTGACGAAAGTCCCGTCCGGGAGGTAAACATAGGCCAGGAGCCTGCTGTATCTGTCGCGTTTTTCCACGTCGAACTCCAGGCGCACCCGTTTTCCCTCGACCAGGTTCCGGGTAAAAACATAAGCTTTGCGGCCCAGGGCCTGAATGGCCTTGATATCCTGGCCGCTCTTTCTGCTGTCGCGGTACAGCTTTGCCGACTCGTGCATCTCCGGCGTGTCGATGCCGATCAGCCGGACCCGCTCGCCGTTGGCCAGCTTTAAAGTATCCCCGTCGACAGCCCGCTCGACCAGGATATCGGCGTAATTATACGGCCGCCCGAAGGGAATGGAGATCTTCCCTTCCCGGGGAAAATCGGCATTCTCATTTGTGCATCCCGCGGCGAAAAAGGCCGCCGCGAAGACCGATAAGAATAATATTTTCCTCATTATTTTCCCCTCTCAGACATATTTGGCTGCAAATCCGGCCAGCACCGCCACATCCTCGGTGCAGAATATCCGGCCGATACTCCGGTCAAAAAGGATACTGGCTTCCGGCGGGAACTCTGTATCGCCTTTCCAGATCTCGATGAGCACCGGGACGCCGGCGAAAGCTTCCAGCGATATTGCCGCGTCCGCCTGGTCGATCCTCCGTGCGATACCCCGTTCGACCGCCGAAAATATCCCTTCGGGATCGGAACCGTATTTCCTTAACAGCGGCTCGATCGCCCTTTTACGGAAAGCCGGGTAATACGTCTCGCCGCTTTCCAGTTCTTTAAAAGACACCCACTCCCCGGACACGCCGGCAAGCCCTTCGCCGCGGCGTTTCAAATAATGCAAAAGCAGGATAGAAACGAAATCTTTCGCCGGGGCATTGCAGGATAAAGACAAAACCTTGCGGTTAGGCGCGTCCACGCTGTATTCGTCGCTGAAGAACCTGACCGGGACGATCCCCTCCAACCCGGACCGTTCCAGGTCCGACCAAGCTTTTTCCAGCGCCGCGTCGTAACCCATGGTTTTATTCTACTATTTATTCATAGATAAATCAACGATTTTAGCTTATAATATCCACATGATCTACGACCGTTTTCAACAGGAAGCTATCGGCCACATCAATAACGGCCATTCGGTGATCGTCTCCGCCCCGACCGGCGCCGGCAAAACAGCGATCGCCGAACACGTGATCCAGACCTGCCTGGACCAAAACGTCGGGGTCATCTATACCGCCCCGATCAAAGCCCTGTCCAACCAGAAATTCCGCGATTTCCAGGGAAATTACTCGGACAAGATCGGCATCCTTACCGGGGACGTTTCCATCAACGCCGACGCCCCGGTCCTGATCATGACCACCGAGATCTTCCGCAACAAGGTCCTGGACGAGCCGGGATCGCTGGGAAAATATTCCTGGATCATTTACGACGAGATCCATTATATCGACAATTACGAACGCGGCACGGTCTGGGAAGAATCCCTGGTATTCCTGCCCAAACATATGAACCTGCTCGGGCTTTCGGCGACCATCCCCAACATCAAACAGCTCGCCGGCTGGATCTCGGCCATCCACAATAAGCCGGTGGAAGTAGTGATCGAAGAAAAACGCCCGGTCCCTCTGCATTTCTATTACCAGTATAACAACCAGGTCGTGGACCGGATCCACAATTTAAGGAAGACCCGCGAAGCCAAAAGCAACAAGCTCCACGGGCTGTTGGATTATATCCGCAACCGCGGCGGCCTGCCCTGTATCTATTTTGTCTTCGGCCGGAAAAGGACTGAAGACCTGGCTTTCGAGCTTTCCGCTTATAATTTCCTGAATAAAGAGGAACAGGCGCAGATAACCCGGATGTTCGACGAGCTCTGCGCCAAGTTCGGGCTGACCAACGAATCCAGCGCCAGCCTGATCTATCCCCTGGTCAAACACGGCATCGCCTACCACCACGCCGGCATGCTGCCCACTCTGAAAGAAGTCATCGAAAGGCTTTTCACCAGCCGCTTGATCAAAGTGATCTTTACCACCGAGACATTCGCCCTAGGCATCAATATGCCCAGCCGTTCGGTGGTCTTCGACGACCTGCGCAAATATTACGGCCGGTTCATCCGGCCCTTGAAAACCCGGGATTTCTACCAGATGGCCGGCCGCGCCGGGCGCCGCGGTATCGACGAGGAAGGCTTCGTGTATTGCCGGATCAACCTTAACCGGATCAAGCCGGACGAAGTAAAAGAGGTCATTTATAATCTTCCCGAAAAAGTTAACAGCCAGTTCAACACCTCTTACGCGACCGTCCTTAACCTTTACGAGAAATATAAAGAAGACCTGTTCAAGATCTATCCGCTGACCCTGCATTATTTCCAGACCAAGAAGAAAGAACAGGACGAAGCCCTGCGGCTGATCGCGGCTAAATTAAAATTGCTCAAAGACTGCGGGCATATCGCCAACGGCGCGATAACCCCTAAAGGGCGGTTCGCTATGGGCATCCACGGTTATGAGCTGCTCCTGGCGGAACTTTACCAGCAGAACATCTTTGAGCAGCTGGATGAATTCGGATTGGGGGTAGTCGCCGTATCCGCGGTGTTCGAGCCGAGGAAGAACCAGGAGATCCTGAATATCTCCAAAAATACCCGCCGGATCAAACAGTTCTGCGAAGAGATCTATGACGGGATAAAGAACAGGGAAGCCCGCTCCAGGATATACCCTTTCAGCAAAACGCCGTATTACCACCTGGCGCTGGCCATGGAATACTGGCTCAGGGGGACGTCTTTTTCCAAGATCCTGCAATATACCGATACTGATGAAGGGGAAGTCGTGCGCTATTTCCGGATGGCGATACAGATATTGCGGGAGATCAGGGATAATCCGGTCTCATCGAGCTTCCTCAAAGACCGGATCAGAGAAACCATCCGCATGATCAACCGCGACGTGGTCGACGCGGAAAAACAACTGCGGGAAAGCTAAACCTGCATCCCGGGCTTCCTTTTAGATCTCCGGGACAATTAAAGGCCGGTTAGTTGGTTAATTTAAGAGCGGCGGAAGTATCCTGGCGCAAGACTCCTGAAAACTTCTGCCCCGAGGGTACCGGAGTGATAGTATATAACGCCCCGCTGTTCGAAGAAGAAGCCGCCGCCGTAGAAACGGGGACCGAATATCCGGCTTTCTTTAAGACATCATTGTTAATGTCCGAACTGCGGACGTTGCTGTTTGACGGCTTGCCTGCATAATCGGTGAACATCTGCATATGGCTGATCACCCCAGCCGGGTCGGCCCGGAGACCGGCGATGGCTTTTGCCGAATTTACATAAGACTGCCCCGCTCCCGCGCTTACCCCCTTAGCCGTTGCCGCGCTGACCGCCGGATTCTGGCCCAGTTGATTGGCCCCGCTGAATTTGACCACGTTGGTTATCGCGCTGGCGCTGAAAACCTGGGTGCCGTCGCCTAAAGCGTAAAACCCGCCGCTACGCATGGCCGAATCCGCTTTGACGACATTATAATTCCCGACGCTGACCGAACCTCCCGCGGAAGGCGTAGCGGTCGAAGTTATGGCCGCCGTGCTCGGCGTGCCGCTGTTCTTGAACCTGACCTGGATCCCCCCGTTATTGATATTGCTTTGAGAAGTAATTACTCCCCCCATCTTGGATATTTCCCGGAGTTCCCTGGCGCCCAGGTCCCCGTCTCCGGCGAAGACCTGAAGCGGGAAAAACAGTAACGCCAGGATAAAAACAAGAGCTATTCCGGAATACGCGGATATGATTTTCATGTCTCCTCCTTAATAATAAATTGTCATGAACATTTACTAATGCTCTAATACTATAAGTGTGCCTTAAGATAGGGTGTTTTTCAAGAGGGCGGGGCGGTTTTTTGCAAGCGCTTTCTTACCGTTTAAATCCGGCCCCGGAGGCTGGAGAAATATTCCCGGATGACATCGCGGTGGTCAAAAGCGAAATCAAGGCTGTCGATCTCTTCTTCGGTAATTACCTTAGCTGAGGCGGCGTCATCCCCGGCCACAGGTTTTCCTTCGGCCCGGGCGGTAAAAACCGTAGTCACAGTATGGAACCGCGGATCGCGGGCGGGATCGGAATAAGTATGGAATTGGCGGATAGAAACGATATCCAGCCCGGTTTCTTCTTTGGCTTCGCGGGCGACCGCCTGTTCCAGGCTTTCCCCGTAATCCACGAAGCCCCCGGGCAGGGCCCAGCCGAAAGGCGGATTGGAACGCTTTATTATGACTATTCCCCCGCCGGTCTCGATGATCGCGTCCACCGTAAGGAACGGGCTTTTCAGTTTATTGACGATATAATCCAGATAGCCCAGGCAGTTCTTCTCGAACGCCCGGTAATCAGCCGGAGAATCCAGGCAGAAGATTATTTCTTTCAATCCGGTCCCGCCCTCCCGGATATGCCTCAATACTTCCTGGGCCATGATCTTGGCGGAAGCGACAGCCGAGAACGCGCCGGTGCCGCAGCCTAAAGCGGGCAGGGCTATCGAACCAAGCTTCCTCTTATCCGCCTCTTCCAGGACTTTCCGGCAGCCGGAACGGACCGCATCTTCGTCAACAACGCAGAGTTTCCTGTCTTTTTCTCCCGCGCCGGCCCAATCTGCGGCCGGGATTAATTTTCCGTCGGCGGGATTGACTATCCCCTCCGCTCCGGAAGCTGACAGGTCGCCCAAAACTATCTTTATCTCGGTATCGTTGATGCGCATAATATCATTCTCCGATAATTTTTACCAAAACCCTCTTTTTGCGGCGGCCGTCGAATTCGCCGTAAAATATCTGTTCCCATGGGCCGAAATCCAGTTCACCTTTGGTCACCGCGGCTACTACTTCCCTGCCCATAACCGTCCTTTTTAAATGAGCGTCGGCATTGTCCTCGCCGGTAAGGTTATGCTGGTATTTATCTTTTCCGAAAGGCGCGAGCTTCTCCAGCCATTGGCCGAAGTCTTTATGCAATCCGGGTTCGTCGTCATTAATAAAAACGCTGGAAGTTATATGCATGGCATTGACCAGGCACAGCCCTTCTTTGATACCGGATTCCCGGACCACTTTTTCCACCTGCCCGGTTATATTGAGGAACGCCTGGCGCTCGGCGGTATTGAACCATAAATACGCGGTATGCGATCTCATTGCGTTTTCTCCAGGGTCAATTTTTTATTTTTCTGATCGATCTTAAAACTGAAGTTTTTCAGGTAAGTCATCCCCAGGAGCCCGTCCTGGAGCGCTGTGTCCCGGGCGTCGGCGGGAAGAATAGCCACGTCGACATTCCGCGCTTCCACGCCCTGGACGCTTACGCTGGAGAGGACCGCGTGTTTTGCCTGGCTCTCCCGGCCGTCGGCCAGGCTCAGCTTCACTTCGCTTTTAAGCGCCGAGGTATCGATCCCCAGCTGCCGGGCGACGCTGTCCTTGATCACGGTAAGGGACGCGCCGGTATCCAGGATAAGATGCACCGTTATCTTATGATCCAAAAGAGCTTCGACTACTATCTGTCCGCGTTCCTCGTTTATTTCCACATGTTTAGGGGCGAGTTCTTCCTTGAGCTTTTGCTCCTGCAGACGCTGCCGGGAAGTTTCTTGCTGCCTGGCCCATTTCGCCCTGAGCCGGGCCGCGTCGCGTTCGTCGGAAATAACGATATGGTCTATCTCGCTGAGTTTAAGGCCTACTCTTCCGAACCCCACATCGACTATAACGTTCTGCCGGCCCTGCTCCACCACGAAACCGTCCATAGCCCGGCCGTTCTTTAAATAAATAGTGTCCGCTGAAGAATAACCGGGGCAGAAAGCCGCGGACAGGGCCGCCGCGGTAAATAATATTTTCTTAAACGCGCCTGGCATTCTTCGCTCCATAAACGATCAAGCCTTATTCTGATAAATACCGTTATAACCGGATTCAGTTTCGGTTATCCTGGTAAAAATAAGCTGGGTCACTCTCGCGTTCTGCTTTATCTTTATTCCCGCCGGGTTATTTACGACCAGGATAAACTCGCTTTTGCCGGAAAAGCCCGCGTCCCAGACACCGGTCTGGACGAACGCGCCCATACGCAGGAGAGAACTGCGGGTAAAAGCCATACCGATCAGGTCCAGCGGAAGTTTTACCGTTTCATTAGCAATAATTTTATATACCCCGGGGGGTAACTCCCACCAGCCGGATTTATCCGCCGGCGATGTTTTCCGGGCGGCGATCTCCCCGGCTTCGGGCAGTTCCCTTTCTTTGTTTGAGAAATCCAGCCTGCCCGGGCCTTTGAATTCATAGACCCTGCCCGCGGTAAGGTCAAAACCGTTGGGCGTCAACTGCGCTTCCAGGTCGCAGAAATCCCCGATCAGCCCTTTTTCCCGGATCAGCCTTCTTATCTCCTGCCGGTTAAGCATTATCTTCGCGCCTTTCCATATTATCTCTCATCTGCTGCGGGATAGCCTTAGGCCGGAAATCCCCGCCGATAAAAGCCAGGGTCGTCCTTGCCTCCGCTACCAGTCCGCCGCCGGTTTTTCTTATCTCATGTTCCAGGTTGATCCGCACCGCGGTAACTCCCTTGACCCGGGTGGTTATTTCCAGAGTGTCGCCGTAAGCCGCGGGCGAACGGTAATCCACTTCCTGGCGGCTGACCACGAAGAACGAACCCTGCCTGATCAATTCTTCTACTTTTATCCCGCGCCGGGCAAGGAATTCGGTGCGCGCGTCCTCCAGGAAATGCAGGTAATTCGCGTAATAGACCATTCCCCCGCAATCGGTATGATGATAATATACTTTTACTTTATAGCCCATGGATTTCCAACTCTCAACTCCGGCGCAGCCGGAATATTATCTTGTTCTTTTCCGCCGGCGCCAGCCGGGTCTTCTGGACCAGGCGGCTGAAGAATTCTATCGAATTGTCATAAGTCCGGCGGTCAACCGGGTAAGGCGTGGCGTCTTTCCCGCCGTGAGCGAAAGAATACCGCGCCGGGTCCTCGTAAGAAGGCTTGGCGCCGTAGATGACTTCCGAAACCAGGCTTAACGCCCGCATCGTTTTAGGCCCCACGCCTTCCAGAGAAAGCAATTGCTCGTAATTTCCCGGTTTACGGTCGCAGACTTTAGCCAGGATCTTTTCCAGGTAAGCGCTTTTGGAAAAATCTTCTCCCAGGACCGGATGGGTTTTGAACTCCCGGTTCTCCAGGTGCAGGAAAGTAGCCCCGGCTTCGCCGGATCTCAGAGAGACCATCCGGGAAAGCGGCGAAGAATGCCTGCGGATGACCTGGATATCTTTCATCAAGTTAGAATAACTTCCCTGGACCAGCTCGATGCTGACCTTGCGGGTATCGCCGCTTTCTTTGGAAGTCAGGTCCATAGCCGGAACCCGGACCTGGCTAATGATCCCGGAATGCGGCTCGCAGACCAGGTCGGTTACTTTCTGCGAATACCAATGGTACCTGCGCGCGGTAAGATTGGCCGTATTCATTCCCTGCTGGACCACGGCCCAGCTGCCGTTCCGGGAAAACATAAAACTGTGATGATAGATCTGGAACCCGTCCTGGATCAAAGCGCTGTCAACCTTGGCCGCCATCTTGGAATTATAGACCAGGTTATCCACTTTCGGTCCGGGCAAAGCCAGGGTCATCCCCCAATCCGTTATCTCATCCGGGGTTTTCCGGGAAGTCTTCCCTTTTCCCCCGCAGATAAATATCCCTAATTGTTTCTCGTGCCCGCGCACCGCTTCTTTCAAAGCCGCGGTCAGAATAGTGGTCAGCCCCGAGGCATTCCAGTCGAAAGCCAGGACCGTGCCTAACGACTGGAACCAGACCGGGTCGGCTATGCGCTTTATGAACTCATCCGGGCCGTATTCGTCGATGATCGCAAAAACCATTTCCCTGCCCAGGCGGACCATACGTTCATACAGCCACCTGGGGCACTTACCGTAATCAAGGGTAAATGTGGCGATTCCTTTCTGGATCATAGAATTATGTTAGCACAAGCCCCTGGGCGGGGCAATAAAATTAAGCTTCAGCGCGGCGCCTTTACTCCTATCCCCGGGCAATAGCCGCGCACCGGGCAGGAACCGCAATATGGCGCCACCGGCAGGCAGATATTCTGCCCGAAAGTGACCAGGATGGTATTCAATTCTATCCAGTAACGCCGGGAGATTATTCCGGCTAAGGCGTATTCCGTCTCCTCCGGGGTCCCGGTCCTGACCCAGCCCAGCCTGTTGGATATCCTGTGCACGTGGGTATCCACGCAGATCGCCGGTATCCCGAAACCGAGCCCAAGGACGAGATTCGCGGTCTTTCTCCCCACCCCTTTTAAACTAAGCAGGTCTTCGATCCTGTTTGGGACCCTGCCGCCGAAATCTTCCAGGAGCCTGCGGTTTATTCCGGAGATATTCTTCGCCTTAGTCCGGTAGAACCCGACCGGATAGATGATCTTTTCCAGTTCTCTCTGCGGTATCTTCAGCATTGTCCCCGGAGCGCGGGCTAAAGCAAAAAGGCGCTTTGCGGCTTCGACAGTGGTCTTATCTTTGGTCCGCAGGCTCAGCAGGCAGGAAATAAGGACAAGGTAGGGGTCGCGCTCGCGGGAAAATACTGTAACCACAGGCACAATGAAACCTTTAACGGCATTACGGATCTTGCCTAAAACTACGGCCTTATCATTCACGGTTTGATCGCGTTCTTATAAGCGCAAAGCTGATCGTGGTCCCAGGCCATGTGAATTATATCCCTTATCGGCATGCAACGGAATTTCTTGCCGCCGACAGTTTCATGTTTCCCGTACCTATGGCTGTAAACCCCGCAGAAATATTTACCGTCGGGCCCCTGTTTCAGGTCCTTGCACGGATCATCATAAGCCCCGCAGCACGCGCCGCAGCGCAGGCACTGGTTTTCCCATTCCCGCTCTTTAGCCGCCATATGCTCAAGGTAATCTTTTTCCTGCTGGTTATCATTCATATCGCCGCCGGTCAAAAAAGGGTAAACTTCAATTCCGCGCAGATTACCCGAGGTTAACTTTCCGCCGTTGTAAAAACCGGTTAAGCGGATTTCTGCGCCAAAAGCCGCTTAACCAGGGCATCTATCTCTTCCTGGCTCAATTTCCTGTTATCGTCGTAAGATCCGCTTTCCCTGACTTCAACGGCCGCCTTGCCCGTAACACAGACCTCGATAGGCTCGCCTTCTTTTATCTGGCGCAATTCATCAGCCGCGGCCATAGTGCGGCCGATAACGGCCACCGGGCTCGCCGGGACAGGTTTATTAGTGACGCTGGCGCCGGTCCTGCCGAAAAAAACACAAAGGCATTTCCCCTGCGGCCAGTAAGCCACGTCGCCGCACTGTAAGTCCATGGTCAGTTCCCCGGGGGACAGGAAGATCCCGGTATCAAAATAGATCTCATCCCCCCACCGGGAAACGGTCCCTTTTAAAGGCAGGTGGTCAGATATCTCCAGAGCAGCCGGGCTATCGTTTAACTTTACATAAAAACCTGTATTCTTCGCTTTAAAAACTATATCCATAAACTTTCCCTTGAGACCATAAAAAAAGCGGCGGCCCTCCCCCCTAGATCGCCTCAAAAGCCTTATCCAAAAGCCTTTGCTGGGGAGGACAGGTGAACAAACTTACCAAAGGGACCACCGCGAAAGGAACTATGATCGCGATAGACGCTCCTAACGGAGAAAGCTTGGATCCTAATTGAAAATACAGCCAGATCGAAAGGAACAACCCGGTGAACATCCCGGCTTTAACCCCGATCAGCGTGGTGCGTTTCCAGTACAGGCCGTAAACAAAAGGCGCCATGAACGCTCCCGCCACCGCGCCCCAGGATATAGACATTAAAGTGACGATCACTTCGAATTTATACCTGGCGATAAAAAAGGAGATCACGATAAAAACCCCGCTTAAGAATCTCATCATGATCAAAGAGTTCTCTTTGGATACTTTAGGATTAACATGGCCTTTATACAGATCTATCGCGATGGCCGAAGCCGACACCAGGACCAGCGACGATAAAGTGGACATCGAAGCCGACAGGACCAGAAGCAGGATCATCACCATTAACACCGGCGGCAAATGCCTGGTCAACAGATCGGGGATGATCTGATCGACAACCGGACGGGTTTGCGCAGAATAGAAAATATGGGACATCGCCCCGGTAAAATACGCGGAAAAAGTAATGACGATAGCGAATAAAGTGGTCACCACCGCGGCCTTATAGATCATCTTCTCGTCTTTAATGGCGTAGAACTTCTGGACCATCTGCGGCATACCCCAGGTCCCGAAAGAAGTCATAAAAACAAGCCCGGCTAAGAGCCAGAAACCCGGCTGCTGCGCCGCGGGCACGTTCACCGCGTAATTCTGCGAGATCGTATGCAGGACCGACTCAAGCCCTCCGCCCTTGCCGACCAGGAAGGAAACCATGAAAACAGCCCCGAACAGCATAATGATCCCCTGGATAAAATCAGTCATCGTCACCGCGAAATATCCGCCCAGGATAAGATATATCCCGGTTATGCCGATCATCAATAAAAGCGCGGCGTCGTAAGGCATATTAAAATTAGCCTCAAAAAGATGCCCCAGGCCTTTAAAGACCGAAGCGGAATAAGGCGTAAGGAAAACGAAAATAATGATCGCGGTGATCATTTTCAGGTACTTGCCCTGGAACCTCTCATGAAAGAATTCCGGCATGGTCATTACGTCGAGGTTCTGGGTCATTTTCCTGGTCCTTTTACCCAGGACGAACCAGGCAAGCAGCCCTCCGAAAATAGCGTTGCCGGCGGCGATCGCCAGGCCTTTTAAACCGAAACCCCAGCCGATACTCCCGGCAAACCCTATGAATATTACCGCGGAAAAATAGCTCGTGCCGTAGGCAAATGCCGATATCCAAGGTCCGATGGTCCTTCCGCCCAGGAAAAAATCGCTGAGCGTAGCGGTCTTTCTAAGCCCCCACAAGCCGATCAAGATCATTACAACCAGAAAAAAAGAAAGCGCGATTATGGAAAACATCCAACCTCCCCTTTTTTTGAAGGCTACCGGAGAACAAACATTTAACTCATTATAAAGGACAGCGATACATAAGTAAATATAAAAAATCCGCCGGGCGCTTATTTTTTATAGGGCCCGGCAAAACACAGCAAGTCAGCCATTCTGCGGGTCCTGCCAAGATGTGGTTGCGCAGGGGCGCCTGCCTGCCGGCAGGCAGGCGCCCCTGAGAACCCCGCCATGACAGGCCCACTTAAAATCTATGTTATTAAACTTTCTTACATACCCCCGCTTTGGCAAGCCGCTATAAATAAAAAGGGGCGGATTCTGAAAAAACGATCCGTCCCTTTTTTACTGATAAGCGGAGAACTTACTCCTGGTTCTTGATCGATACCAGGGCCAGTTCTTCACCTGTTTTCTTAACTTCTACTACCACCTGCAGTTTACTGTCGGCTTTATTAAGGAATTCCACTACTTTAGCGTTGGAATCCTTGTCGAACTTGGAAAGAACGCCGTCAGCAAAAATAGCGTACCCGCTGGAAGCGCAGGCAAGAGCGCACTCCTTAGAGTGGGCCTTGACAAACTCGCCCAATTGCTGCGCGTTCTGCGTACCGGCACATTTCAAGTCGATAATGTCGCCTTTAACAGTGACCGTTGTGGCCGGCTCCTGGGCAAAAGCCAAAGAAGCCGCAAAAACCAATGCCAATAACAAAGAAACTGTTTTTTTCATTTTGTTCACCCCCTTTCGAACTTTTTATTTATGTTTTTAGAAGATGCAAAGAGGAAGAGAACCCGGCAATACCGGAATGACTGCTATAGATTTATGTATTATGGTTTTCTTCGTTAAAACGGAATGTTCCTGAAGATGATCAAGAAATCTTATTGTTAAAGGCGGGAAAAACTACTCTTACCAAAGAACCTGCTTGCATCTACTCTAAGGTCTTCATATTACCACGCCGCCGGTTAAGTGTCAACATATTTCCGGTTACTCCGTCGTTCTACTGCTTACCATCCCCGCCTAACACAGCGTAAAGCCTTACCTGACTGGTCGTTTTAGCCAGACGCAGGGACGTAAGTCCTTGCTGCGCAGCATAAAGGGACCGCTGCGCATCCAGGACACTCAAGTAACTGTCGGTGCCCTGAAGGTAACGTTGATTGGAAAGTTCATATATCTTCTGCGCGGAGCCTACTATCGACTCCTGCAATGCCACTCGCTGGTCCACCGTGCCGCGAGCGGCAAGGACATCCGATACCTCCCTGAATGCCGTCTGGATAGTTTTTTCATACTGGACCAGGGCGATCTCACGGGAAGCCTTACTGACCCTGTACGCGGCGCTCACCCTGGCGTCAAAGATCGGCATGGACGCCTGCGGAACAAAACTCCAAACATCAGAACCGGAATCAAACAAACCTGAAAGCTCGCTGCTGGCGGTCCCTATCGTTGTCGTCAGGGATATTTTGGGAAAGAATGCCGCCCGGGCCGCTCCGACATAGGCATAAGCCGCTTTCAACTGATGCTCCGCCTCCATAATATCCGGCCGGCGCAAAAGAACCTCGGATGAAAGCCCCGGGGAAATATCCTCGACCGGGCTTACGCTCCCCAGATCGGCCGGAAGAAGATCTTCCGGCACCGAGGAACCGGCAAGCAGGTTCAAAGCATTCCGGTCCTGCGCTATCAATTGCGTATAACGCGCGATCTCCCCACTGGCTGAGTCAACCTGGGTTTGCGCCCGGCGCAGGTCCGTTTCAGTAACGATCCCTCTATCATACTGCTGCCGGACCAACCCGTAGGTGCTCTGCTGTGTCTCCAGCGTAGCTTGAGCCAATTTGGAATTTTCCAGGTCCGCGGCAAGAGTAAAATAAGCCAGCGCCACTTCGCTGACCAGAGATATCTGCGCCCCGCGCCAGGCCTGCTCTGTTCCCAGGTATTCCTGCAAAGCCTGCTCTTTCAAGCTCCGGATGCGGCCGAAGAGATCGATCTCCCACGACGCGACCCCCAGATTTACGCTGTATTGCTCGACGTCCCCGGCTTTTCCTGTCGAAGAAAGGTCCGCGGGCACGCGCTGTTTGCTCCCCGCGCCGGATGCGGCGATGGAAGGCAGCAGTTCTGCCGCCTGAACTCCGTAAAGGGCGCGGCTGCGTTCAACATTCAATACGGCAAGCCGCAGATCGCGATTATTCTTCAACGCTATCCCGATAACCTGCTGCAGCTTCTTATCCGGAAAAACTTCCCTCCACCTGATGTCTGTGGCAAACCTTGCCTCCTGCTGGGACCGGATGTCCATATACGCCTTACCGCCCGGGAAAGCGCCGGGGACCGGCGACTCCGGTCTTGTGTATTTCGGCATCATCGTGCAGCCGTTCGACAATAAAGCTATTCCTATAATGGCTGAAGATATTAGTTTTAGGTTCATTTTACCGGTGCTCCGTCAGCTTTATTATTCTTTCGTTTTCCCATTACCTTCTCAACCAGCACGTAGAAAAGCGGCGCGAACAGGATCACCAGCAGTGTGCCGGTGATCATGCCTCCCAGCACCGCCGTGCCGATGGCGTTCATGGCGCCCGCGCCCGCGCCCGTGCTTATCGCCAGGGGCAGAACGCCGAAACCGAAAGCCAGAGAAGTCATGATAATAGGCCGGAAACGCAATCTTGTCCCTTCCAGGGCCGCCTCGATCAATCCCGCGCCCTCTTCCGCCTTGGCTTTGGCGAACTGAACGATCAGAATGGCATTCTTGGTAGTCAGCCCCAGGGTGGTCAAAAGCCCGATCTGAAAATAAACGTCATTGGACAATCCCCGCATTGTCGAAGCGATAGCCCCGCCGATAGCCCCCAGGGGAAGGACCAGCAGGATCGCGATGGGGATAGGCCAGCTCTCGTAAAGAGCGGCAAGGCAGAGGAAGATCGCGAAGACCGAAAAAAGGTAAAGCAATCCGGTCTGGGAAGAAGACTGCCGTTCCTGGTAAGACAACCCGGTCCAGTCATACCCGATGCCCTGCGGAAGTTTCGAAACGATCTCTTCCATGGCCCGCATTGCCTCGCCGGAACTGCGGCCGGCGGCCGGCTCAGCCCAGATGTTCATCGACGAAAAGCCGTTGAAACGTTCCAGCCTTGGCGAACCGGTAGCCCAGCGGGTAGTGGCGAACGCGGAAAAAGGCACCATCTTCCCGGCATTATTACGCACGTATAACTTATTCAGGTCCGAAGGCAGGCTGCGGTAAGGAGCGTCGGCCTGGACAAAAACGCGCTTTACCCGCCCGCCCTGGATGAAATTATTGACGTAAGAACTTCCCAAAGCGGCGGAAATAGTGTTGTGGATCGAACTAATGGAAAGGCCTAAAGCCCCGGCTTTCTCCCAATCCACGTCGATCCTGAACTGGGGAACGTCTTCCATGCCGTTAGGGCGGACACTTGAGAGCCTCTTATCCTGGGCCGCCGTGCCCAACAATTGATTGCGGGCATCCAACAAAGCGGCATGGCCGAGGCCCCCGCGGTCCAGCAGCTGGAAATCGACTCCCAGGGCGTTGCCCAGCTCAACGACTGACGGCGGCGGGAAAGCGTAGATCAAAGCGCTGTTATTGCGGGAAAAAGCCATGTTCGCCCGCCGGGCAATGGCTTTGACCCGCAGGTCCGGGCGGTTGCGCAAATGCCAATCGCGCAATTTGGCGAACACCATGCCGTTATTCTGCGCCCTTCCGGAAAAACTGGCCCCGGCGATGGTCATGCATGATTCCACGGCTTCTTTTTCATGGTTCATAAAATAATCCTTAACGTAATCCGATACAGCCAGGGTCTGTTCCATGGTGGATCCGGTAGGCAGGATAAGCTGGCACATCAGGATACCCTGGTCTTCGTCAGGCAGATACCCCGTGGGCATACGCATGAAAAGGAATGCCAGGCCTCCCGTGATCAGAACGAATATCATCAGATAACGCAGCTTCCGGGCCAGCGCGTGGCCGATCAGCTTCATATACCAATCGCGGAACTTGAAGAAAATACGGTCAAAGCCCATAAAGAACGGGCGCAGAAGTTTATTCGCCCCTTCCGCAGCCTCGTGCCCCTTGACCACCGGTTTAAGCATGGTCGCGCATAATACCGGCGTCAACACCAAAGCCACCAGCACCGAAAGAAGCATCGCCGCGGCGATGGTCAACGAGAACTGCCGGTAAATAACGCCGGTGGAACCGCCGAAGAACGCCATCGGGCCGAATACAGCGGTGAGCACCAGGCCGATGCCGATCAAAGCCGGGGTGATCTGTTCCATGGACTTGGCGGTAGCGTCCCTGGGCGAAAGCCCCTCCTCGCTCATGATACGCTCCACGTTCTCCACGACCACAATGGCGTCATCGACCAATAGCCCGATCGCCAGCACCATGGCGAACATGGTCAGCATATTGATGGTAAACCCGAAAAGCCCGAGCACCGCGAATGTCCCCAGTAAAACCACCGGCACCGCGATAGTGGGGATAAGCGTGGCGCGGATATTGCCCAGGAACAGCCACATGATCAGGAAAACCAGGAAGACAGCTTCGAACAATGTCTTGGTAACTTCATGAATGGCTACTTTAACAAAAGGCGTGGTATCGTAAGGATAAACGACTTTCATCCCTTTCGGGAAATACCGGCTCATTTCCTTGAGCTTACTCTTGATGGCCGCGGCGGTGTCCAGCGCGTTGGCCCCCGGCGCCTGGCGGATAGCCATGGCGGCGGACGGTTTTCCGTTATAAAGCCCTTCGATATCGTAAGATTCCGTTCCTAATTCGGTCCGGCCCACGTCTTTTATCCTGACGATCGACCCGTCCGATTTGATGCGCAGGGGGATATTGGCGAATTCATCCGGGGTCTGAAGAAGATTCTGGACGATAATGGAAACGTTCAGCCGCTGGCCCTTTACCGCGGGGTTCCCGCCGAACTGCCCCGCGGAAACCTCCACGTTGTAAGTCTTGAGCGCGGCGATCACGTCTTCCACGGTCATATTATAATCGGTGAGCCGGTCGGGGTTGAGCCAGACGCGCATCGCGTATTGCGCCCCGAAATTCTCAACCTCCCCTACCCCGGGCACGCGCGACAACACTTTTTCCAGGCTGGACTGGGCGTAATCCCGCAAGTCGTTGCCGTCCATGCTTCCGTCCTCGGAGATCAAACCGACTATGATCAGGTAATTACGGGTGGATTTACTGACCGATACCCCGGTGCTCTGGACCACGGAAGGAAGGCTGGTCATGGCCAGCTGAAGTTTATTCTGGACTTTGGCCCAGGCCAGGTCCGGGTCTGTCCCCGGCTTAAAGGTTAATTCAATGCGTGAAGAACCGGCCGAATCGCTGGTGCCGGAGAGATAGATCATATCGTCGAAACCGGTCATCTTCTGCTCGATGATCTGGGTCACGCTGTTTTCCACCGTTTCGGCCGACGCGCCCGGATAAGACGCGGAGATAGAGATCGACGGCGGGGCTATCGGAGGATACTGGGAAATGGGCAGGGTATAAATAGCGATCCCGCCCAATGCCATCATTATGATAGCGATAACCCAGGCGAAAACCGGGCGTTTCAGGAAAAATTTAGATAACATGCCTTATACCTTTCTTTAATCCGTTTTTGCCTCGGAGGCATTCACGGCAACTCCGGACCGCACACGTTGTACCCCGACAACAATAACCCGGTCCCCGGCGGCCAGGCCGGAGGAAATCAGCCACTTGTCGCCGATAGTCCGGTCAAGCTCAAGTATCCGGACCTGGGCGCGTTCCTCTTTATCCACTACCCAGGCGAAAGGCCGGCCTTTGGAATCCCTGCTGACTCCCGACTGGGGGACGAGAATGGCTTGTTCTATGGTTCCTTCCTTGACCACCGCGCGCACGAACATCCCCGGCAGAAGCGCTCCATCCGGATTAGGGACAATGATCCGCAGGATAACCGAGCCGGTAGTCTGATCCACTGTGCTATCGCGGAATTCCAGTTTCCCTTCCTGCGGGTACGCGGTGCCGTCTTCCCGGAGGATAGTAACCTTATTCTGGACCGCATTATCAGCATCGCCTCCGGAAACCGCGCGCTGCTGAAGCTTAAGCAGTTCCGCCGTAGACTGAGACACGTCCACATAGATCGGATCCAGTTGCTGCACGGTGGCCAACGGAACAGCCTGGTACGCTGTTACCATCGCTCCTTCCGTCACGCTGGACCGGCCGATGCGGCCGGAAATAGGAGACTTAATCGGCGTGTAAGACAAATTGATCCTGGTAATCTCCAGGGCGGCCTTGCTGGATTCCAACTGCGCTTCTGTCTGGCGCAGCGACGCCAGGGCGTTATCATAATCCTGTTGCCCGACAGCGTGGGTCGCGACGAGTTCTTTAAAACGTTTTTCCTGGGAACGGACCGCCGGCAGACTTGCCTCAGCCATAGCGACCGCCGCTTTGGCCTGGTCGTAAGCCGCCTGGTACTGGGCGGGATCGATCTGGTACAGCAGATCCCCCTCCCGGACAAAAGCCCCTTCGGTGAAAGCGCGTTTAAGAATAAGCCCGTTGACCTGAGGCCGGATCTCCGCCGCCCGGTAAGCCGCCGTCCGTCCGGTCAGTTCCCTGGTCAACATTACGCGCTCCGGCTTCATTGTCACCACCCCGACCGCCGGTCCCTTGGATTGCGGCGCCTGGGGCTTGCCCGGGCCGCATCCGGACAGTAAAAGACTGACGGCAAGGATCGACACCCATTTTCTTCTCGATAGATTTTTCATAAAATAATGTCCTTTCTACAATACGCTTGAGCTAATAATCTCTACTCTCCCGGATCCAGCGGATTTTTCCGCCAGGGATACCCCTGCGCAGCTTTTGTAAATCCCAGATCGAACAATTCGCGCATCTCCGCCGGATCAAAAGGCTCTTTGGCCCGGGAAATATGGCTCCCGGGAATACAGGCCAGGTTGAAATCCCCTTTATCTTCCCGGGTAAAAGCGTAAAGCTGATAAATGTCGCCCGCTCCCTGGGCATTAGTCATAGTATCGATAGCCCGTTCGGCAATGGGGAATATTTTATCCGGGACTTCTTTCCATACCGGGTCGATATAACCGTTGCGGATCACATAGATCTTATATTTTATCCTGGAGGCATCGATATTCTTTTCCTTAAGAGCTTTATCAAAACCCTGCAGAACGTCATAAAGGAAAAATACCTGCTTGGTCGTTCCGCCGTCAACGTGCATTTCTTCGTAATGTTTATTATCCGCTTCCACGTCGAAATATACCGGCGGGAACGCCACCGGGATGGTCGCGGAAGCCAGGATGACTTTACGGAATAAATTTAACGCCCGGTCGCCTCCGAAGGAAGCGATCTTGCCCATATCCCAGATAGCCAGCTGTTGCGCGTCCAGATCGGTCGTTCCGACATAAAGCCTGCGGCCTTTGGCATATTCCTGCGCAACTTTATTAAGCACTTCCCCGTCAAAATTATTTACGATCAGCCGCTCCAGCGGCCGGCTGGTGGCTAACGAATTACCGGAGAACATCTTAAAGATACTGCGGCGGCGCATAATATCTTTAGTGGAATATTTAGTGTAGAACTCTTCAAGCTTCCGGTCATAATCGCCGCCCAGGAACGCGAACGGCGCGATCACCGCGCCGGTGCTTATCCCGGTAACGATCTTAAATTCCGGGCGGGTCCCGGCTTTGGACCAGCCGTTCAACAATCCGGCGCCGTAAGCCCCGTTAGCCGAACCGCCGGATATGGCCAGGACCGAATAAGTTTTATCAGTTTTTAGATCGAAGAAAGAAAATCCCTCTTTCTGCTCCTGTTCCAGGATCTTAACGAAATCGCTGACAAATACGTCGTTAGGTTTTCCGGTCAGCACACGGACATCCGGCATCCCCGGTATTTGCGCTTTGCTTACCAGTTCCACGGGAACAGCGTGGCGGACCATAACGCTGGCGCAGCCGCAAACCAGGATAGACGCGATAAATAAGAACAGGAACCGGAAAACGTTACATATTCTGTTTTTTGCCATTTTTAAACCAAACCGGTCAGCTGTTTTTTGCTGGTCCCGTAAAAAAATATATCCAGGATAAAACCGGACATTTCTTTTAAACTCCCGGCCTTACCGGATTCTTCCTCGATCCGGGATATAATCGCTCCGGTCAACAAAGAACTCAGGATATCCCCGATATTCTCGGCGCTGAGGTCATCCCGGACCAGATTATCTTTTTGAGCCAGCCGTATCAATTCGGTTATATACTGGAATATCTCGCTTTTAGACTGGGATTGGGCCATCCGGCATTTTATCGATCTGCGGGAAGCGCCTCTTTCCGAATCATAGATCCGGAAGAAATCGCGGTTCTCCTCAAAAAAAGACATACATTCGTAAACAAAAGCTTCCAATTTGCTTTTAGCCCCTTCAACCGAATTCGTTTTCTCCCGGACCTGGATAAATAAAGTTCTTAATCTTCCTTCCAACAGGGAGAAATAAAGCTCATCTTTATCCTTAAAATATAAATAGACCGTGCCGGTGGCATACTGGGCCTCTCTGGCGATATCCTGCATTGTCGCCTTATAATAGCCCTTTTCAGAGAAAACATGCTCCGCGGCCCGGAGAATATCGCTCTTGCGCAACTGCTTATCCCGCTCTTTTCTGCTTGTAACCATAACCTTATTTTCCCGGCAAACTTCTATATCCATGAACCGATATTCACAACAAGAATATATCATTCATTTTATGATTAGTCAAGCAAAAAAATGATACCTGTATTCCATTCAAGATAAAAAAAACCGCAACCATTTGCCGGTCGCGGTTTTAAAGAAAATACGATAATTGCCCAAAAGTCCTAGCGCATTACATCCCCCATGCTTTAACCGATCAATCCCTTGACTTTTTTCAGGATCACCGTGATCGAATCCGCGTCGAAGACGATAAAGAATTTTCCGGAAAGGTCCCTTCTTTTCTCGCTGAACCGCGCTTCCACCAGTATAGTTTCTTCGCATTCTTCTTTCTTCAGCCCGGAGAAAGCCAGCGATACCAATGATCCGGCCGCGCCGTTGGTAAGGGTTACCGTTGAAGGAAAAGCCGATATCCCGGTAAAAGCGCTTAACGCCGATAAATAAGAACTGACCACGATATTGCCTACTTCCTTAAGCGCCGAGATCCCTATCTCGGTAAGAGCCCCGGCTCTTTCATCGAGAGGCCCGATCAAAAGGTCGATCAGGATATGCGAATCCCTGGACGGAAAAACCATCAAGGCGTTCCCTCTGGCGCCTCCCCAGATCTGCATATGTATGCCGATGATCGGTTCCGCGGGATCGACTTTAAGGAACTTCGGCAGTTTATTTATATCGATGATCTGGACCGAAGGGAGTTCTAATTCTATCCGCTTGCCCAGTATCTGGGCCAGAGCGGTTGTGGCATTGCCGGCGCACATATTGCCGATCTCGCAAAGGATATCTTTTTCCGTATCGTTGATCTTGAGCCTGGATTGCTTTGTCATGAACGCTCCTTTTGTTTTCAGGTATATTGCGCCGCCCCCTGAGAGGCGGCCCGGCCGCCTTTTAAAAGGCCGGCGCAGGCGTTAAAAGCTTCCTGCCGCGATTTTATCTTTCCCAGCGCCTGCAATTCCTCGAGGTCCCTGAGAAGTTTTCCGATCAAAAGCGAAGGCTCAAGGCCGAAACGGGCCATGATATCGTCGCCGTTTATTAAACGCTCCCTTTTCTCTTCTTTTACGGGCGAGAAATATTCCCTGATCAGACGCGGGATGACTTTCTCGTATTTAGCACGGATCTTGTTCAAGAGAAGATACCCTTTTGTGGACCGCTCGTCGGCCAACGCCAGGAACAGGACGCTGCCGGCTTCCTCGCCGGCGTCGCGGAAGAACCTGAACCGGGCTTTCGCGGTCAACGCCGGATTAGTCACCAGGTATCCCGGGCGCAAATGCAGAAAAACTATCCGCCTCAATATCCGGGACTCCTCGTTGGAAAGCTTAAGCCTGGCGCAGACATCCCCGGCCAGGTATGAACCCAGCCGCTCATGTCCGTGGAACTGGATCTTTTTATCCTCGACCTTGAAAGTCCCGGGCTTGCCGACGTCATGCACCAGCGCCGCCAGCTTCAGCAGGTCCGCGCGGCTCCGGCCTGAAGAAATGGCCGTCTCCAGGTAAGCTTTTACCGCGGGATTACGGCTGTAATGCTTTATCAGGGCCTCGGTATTCTGCAAAGTAAGCAGCGTATGCCGCCATACTCCGAGGCGTGCCAGCGCGGGGCGCTTTATCTTTTTGATCTTCCCTAAATGCGGCACGGCCAACTCGAGTATCCCCGAACTGTCAAGCTCAGATATTATTTCATAGCCCGCGGGACTGGCTAATACCTTGAATAATTCGTCCCGGATGCGTTCCATGGATACCGTTCTTAATTTATTTCTTTTCGAAACCGCCAGCTTCCGGGTCCTCCCGTCGATGCGGAAACCTAATACCGCGGACAGGCTGAAAGCCCTCATTACCCGCAAAGGATCGTCATCAAAACTCCGGGCATAGGCCGTCCGGATCAGCCTTTTATCCAGGTCAAGCCGGCCGCCGCACGGATCGATCACGATCTTATCCAGGCCCGGACCGCTGAGTATATCGTCCAGCGCCGCGGCCAGGCTGTTGATCGTAAAATCGCGCAAATGCAGGTCATCATCCAGGGCCGGGCCGCGGAAATCGGAAAAATCCAGGGTTACGGTCCGGCCCTTCTCTTTCCTGACTATCCTGGCGCAGCCATGGTCTTTATCCAGGACGACAAAACCGGCGTTCATCGCCCGGGCAGTTTTCCGCGCAAAGGTTACCGCGTTCTTTTTAAGGCAGAAATCGAAATCGGGATCGCTCCTGTTCTTTTTCAGAATAACATCCCGCAGGGCGCCGCCGACCAGATAAAGCCTGACTTTATCCCTGACGGCATTAGCCTGGATTTCCTGGAAAAGCCCGCGGTTATCTTTGCGCCACCCGGCAAAAAATTCCATAAAGTTTTATATTTTAAATATCCTGGCGCTTAACTTATCCGTATCCAGCAGGGCGACGGTGGATCTTCCCGAAAGCCATCCCGAGCATTCGCCGGGATTGACCAGTAATTTTCCGGCGACCCGGGATATCCCCGCTTTATGCGAATGGCCGGAGATTATAATGTCCGCTTTCTCCCGCCCGAGGTCCAGGGTGTTCCTGTCGTGGATAACGGTGATCCGGCGGCCGGATAACCTTATCCTCAACGGCGGCTTCCTGATCCTGCCCAGGGACTTAAGTTTCAGCCCGGTTCTCTCTCCGTCGTTATTGCCGAAAACTCCCAGCCATTCGCATTTGAGGCCGTTCAGTTTATCGATAGTAAAAGGGGCGACAAAATCCCCGGCGTGAAAGACGAATTCGGTTCTTTTCCGGTTGAAGAATTTAACGCCTTTTTCGATCCTGGGCAGGTTATCGTGGGTATCAGAAAGAATTCCTATTATCATTTTCCCTTATTAAAGTCTTGCATCTGTTCCAAAACCGATTCATCCACGAAGACCGGCGCTTTAGCCCGGACGCAAAGAGCGATGCTGTCCGAAGGCCGGGCGTCGACCACGCTGAGCTCTCCGGAACTGGTTTTCAGGACTATTTTCGCGTAGAATATACTATTCTGCAGTTTATCGATAACTATCCGGTCCACTTCCGCGCCCAGCGCCTTGATCACGGCGTACATCAGGTCGTGGGTTATCGGCCTGGGCGGGTTAACCCCGGATATTTTAGCTTTGATCGCGGCTATCTCGTTGAGGCCGATGACGATCGGCAGCACCCTGTCGCCGTCTTTTTCTTTAAGCACGATCAACTGCTCATGCCGGTTCTCGTCGATAACTATCTTATTCAGCTCCATCTCTACCATGAGCGGAAAACCCCTTATTTTTTTCTCTTGCCGGCCTTGCGTTTCTCTTTATTCAGCATATCCTTAAGCTCGAGCATGAACTGTTCGACGTCCCGGAACTGGCGGTAAACCGAAGCGAACCTGACATAAGCCACATCATCCAGGCCCTTAAGATCATCCATTACCAGTTCCCCGATCCTGGTCGAGTCAACCTCGCGCGCCGGTTTTTTCTGTAAAGCCCGCTCGACATGGATAACGATCTCTTCCATTTTATCCATGCTCACCGGCCTTTTCTCGCAGGCTTTGATGATCCCGGAGAGTATTTTCTTGCGGTCGAAAGGCTGCCGGCGGCCGTCTTTTTTGATCACCATCAAAGACGGTTCCTCGATATATTCGTAAGTGGTGAAACGCTTGCCGCACTTCAGGCACTCGCGCCTGCGCCGGATCGCGCGTTCATCCTGGATGGAACGGGAATCGACGACCTTGTCTTCTTTGTAACCGCAGAAGGAACACCTCATATCGCTCGCTCCGGGTTTTGACCTACTTTCCGCTTTTGGCTTTCCTGACTTTGATCCTGGCTTCTTTCAATAACTGCGCCGCCATCCGGTCCGGGTAACCGTCGGCGATAACGATCTCGGAAACCCCGGCATTGATCAGCATTTTCGCGCAAATAACACAAGGCTGGTTGGTCACGTAAATTACGCTGTCCTTGACGCTGATCCCGTAAAGGGACGCCTGGATGATCGCGTTCTGCTCGGCGTGCAATCCGCGGCATAATTCATGGCGCTGGCCCGAGGGGACTTTTAATTTATCCCGCACGCATCCGGTATCCAGGCAATGCTTGAGGCCGCGGGGCGCGCCGTTATAACCGGTAGCCAGCATCCTTTTATCTTTAACGATAACGGCGCCCACGCTGCGGCGCAGGCAGGTAGCGCGCTGGGCGACCAGATGAGCTATTTGCATAAAATACTCATCCCAGCTTATTCTTTTATGTTTCTTGATCTTCTTATCCTGCGGCATACCTGATCCTTTCTATTCGATCATTCCCTTGAGCTCGGGATAGAGCGGGAATTTACCGGTTATTTCCAGGACCCCGGCTTTAATTTCTTTCAGTTTCCCGGCATCGCTGCGGAATTTGACAGCCTCGTCGATGAACCCCGCGATCAGATCGATCTGCGCCTCTTTGATCCCGCGGGTGGTGATCGCGGGAGTGCCGATGCGCACGCCGCTGGCCTGCGCCGGAGGCATGGGGTCATAAGGAATAAGGTTCTTGTTCAAAGTGATATTTACGCTTTCCAGTAAAACCTGCGCTTCTTTGCCGGAGATCATCTTGCCGGTAAGATCGACCAGGAACATATGGTTATCCGTTCCGCCGGAGACGATGCGGAATCCTTTTTCTTCCAGCTTCTGGGCGAACCGGCGGCTGTTCTTGACGATCTGTTTCTGATATTCCTTGAATTTATCGGACTTGGCTTCCAGGAAAGCTACGGCTTTGCCGGCAATAACATGCATTAAAGGCCCGCCCTGCATTCCTGGAAAAACGTAGGAATCCAGCGCTTTGGCGTATTTTTCCTTAGCCAGGACAAAACCTCCCCGCGGGCCGCGCAAGGTTTTATGCGTGGTCGAGCTGACGAAATCCGCGTAAGGCACCGGCGAAGGATGAACTCCCGCGGCGACCAGCCCGGCGATATGGGCCATGTCCACGAACATTACCGCTCCCACTTTATCGCAGATCTGCCTGATCCTTTTAAAATTTATTTCCCGGGAATAGGCTGAAGCCCCGGAGAGGATCAATTTAGGTTTTACTTCCAGCGCGGTCTTTTCCATCCCGTCGTAGTCTATACACTCGGTCTTGCGGTCAACCCCGTAAGGCACCGGTTTATAGAACATCCCGGAAAAATTATGGGAGTGGCCGTGGGAAAGATGCCCGCCGCAAGCCAGGTCCATGGCCATATAAGTATCGCCGGGCCTGAGCGCGGTCAAGAATACCGCCAGGTTGGCCTGGGTCCCCGAATGAGGCTGGACATTGGCGTATTCCGCGCCGAAAAGTTCTTTTACCCTCTGGATCGCCATGGTCTCGACTACGTCGACGTTCTCGCATCCGCCGTACCAGCGCCGGCCGGGATAGCCTTCGGCGTATTTATTGGTCAGCACCGAACCCTGGGCTTCCAGCACCGCCAGAGAAGTGAAATTCTCCGACGCGATCAGCTCCAGGTTATCCTGCTGTCTTTTCAGTTCGCAATTAATAACTTTATATATTTCCGGATCGATACTCTTTAAATGTTTCATCTGACTCGCCTTATTTACCTTTCTTTAGCAATCTCGATTTCTATTTTACGTATCTGGTTGACCCTCCTGGCGTGCCTTCCGCCGCAGAACGGCTCGACCAGCCAGGCATTCATGATCCTGCGGGCCAACTGTTCGTTGACGAAACTCGCCCCCAGGACCAGGATGTTGCTGTCGTTATGCTGCCGGGACAGCACCGCCGCCTTGACATTATAGCACAGCGCCGCGCGCACCCTGGGAAGTTTGTTGGCTACGATAGAATTGCCTATCCCGGTCTTGCAGATCAAAACGCCCCTTTTGAATTTTCCTATAGAAACTTCTTTGGCCGCGGCATAAGCGAATTCCGGGTAATCGCACCTTTCCGCGGAATACGGCCCGACATCTTTGACCTTAAAGCCCTTTTTTTCTAAAAACACTTTGAGCTTTTCCTTAAGGGCGAACCCGCCGTGATCCGAACCGATGATTATCTTCTCCATCCTGACTATCCTTTCTTTATCAAATTATCTGGCTAACCTTATCGACCGCGTCCCTGATTATCCCCAGGGTAAATTCATAGAAATCCCCGGATTTTCCGATCGGGTCGGGGATATCCAGATCATTGCCGCTGGCCCGGGCGAATTCTTTCAAAAGAAAAAGGCGTTTGCCCACCCAGGGCGCCATCTGGATGATCCGGTCCTCGTGGATCTTTTCCATGACCAGGATAAGGTCGGCTTTATTCAGCATGTCTATCGTCAACCTTCGGGAACGGTGCCCGCTGACATCCATCCCTTCCCGGCGCAGAAGTTCCATCGTTTCATAACTGGCCCCCAGGCCGTCGGCCATCATCAGGCCCGCGGAAAAAACCTCGACGTCATTCCTGCCGGTATCCCGCAGTTTTTTCTTCAATAAAGCCTCGGCCATTACCGAGCGGCAGGAATTTCCGGTGCAGACAAAAAGCACGATCTTGGTCCCGGCGGCAGCAAGGACCCCTTCCCGCTTTATCGCCCCTTCCCTGACCACCCGCACCGGGTCAACCGTAAGGTCGGCTACCGTCGATTCCACTCCCAGCCTGGTATCGCCTGAATCGACAGCCAGGTCCACCAGCCCGTCCAGGTCCTGGATAGCCTGGGAGAAACTTACCGGGGCAGGCCGGCCGGAAATATTCGCCGAAGGGCAGACTATCGGCACATCGGCCAGGGTGACCACCCGGCAGAATAATTCGTTATCCGGGAACCGGATGCCGATAGTGCTGTTGTCCGGGGCGCGCAAGATCATGGTCAGCGGGCCGGGCCAGAATTTATCGGCCAGCTTGAAAGCGGCTACCGGGATATCTTTGGCGTATTCGACGATCTTCTCTTTATCCCCGATATGCAGGGAATAAAATTTATCCTTAGGCCTGTTCTTGATCCGGTCCAGCCGCTCGATCGTATTGGCGTTAAGCTTATTGGCGGCGATCCCGTAAACCGTCTCCGTCGGCAGGATAACTAACCCTCCGTCCCTTAAGACGTCTGCAGCCTGCAGAAGCAGTTTCTCTTCGGGCTTCTGCGGGTTGATCTTTATTATTTTCGTCGTGCTCATACCTTGATCTTGATCCTGGTGATCTTGGCTTTCATCTCCCGGCGGTATTCGGCCAGGCAGGCGCTGATCTTTTTATCATTGGTGCTCAATATCTCCAGGGCAAAAATGGCAGCGTTCTTGGCCCCCGCCGAGCCGATAGCCATGGAAGCCACCGGGATACCCGCAGGCATCTGGACGGTGGATAACAACGAGTCCAGACCTTTAAGGCTGGACGTTTCGATAGGGATGCCTATTACCGGCAAAGTGGTATGGCTGGCTATTACCCCGGCCAGAGCCGCAGCTCCGCCTGCCGCGGCGATAAAAACCCTGATCCCCTTCCCGGCGGAATTCTCGACATACCTGGCTAATTCCTTGGGCGTGCGGTGCGCCGAAAGGACTTTAACTTCAAAGCCGACTTTGAATTCCTTAAGCAGGTCTATGCCGCTTTTGACTGTTTCCAGGTCGGACTGGCTGCCCATGATTATCGCTATCTTGCTCATAATAACCTCCGTAACGCTTGACAAATAACGATTAACGATTAACGCTTAACGCTTTCGCGCCGATATCTTTGCGAAAATGCATGCCTTCAAAATGGATCTTATCCACCGCCTGGTAAGCTTTACCTACCGCGTCCTTAATGGTCCGGCCCAATCCGGTCACTCCCAGGACCCTGCCGCCGCTGGTAACGCATTTACCCTGAGAGAGTTTCGTGCCCGCGTGAAAAACCATCGTGTCTTTTATCTGCGCCGCTTCATCCAGCCCAATGATAACTTTATCTTTCCGGTAATCCCCCGGATACCCGCCGGAAGCGCAGACCACGCAGGCGCAGGCGCGGTTATCCCAGGACAGGCCGCCGGATCTTATCACTTTATGCAAAGTCTGGCCGGAGGCCGCCAGCATCGTTTCCAGCAGGTCCGACTTAAGGCGGGGAAGGATAACCTGGGTTTCCGGGTCGCCGAAACGGACGTTGAATTCCAGGGCTTTCGGGCCGTCTTTGGCCAGCATCACTCCGGCGTAGAGGACTCCTTTATAAATTATCCCTTCTTTAAGCAAGCCGTCGATGGCGCGATAGATTATCTTTTCCATGATCTCCTGGAATAGCGGCCTGGTCACTACCGGCGCCGGGGAATAAGCGCCCATCCCCCCGGTATTCGGGCCCTGGTCGTTATCGAACACCCGTTTATGGTCCTGGCTGGAAACCAGCGGAATTACTTCCCGGGAATCCGTGAATACCATGATCGAGGCTTCCTGGCCTTGCAGGCATTCCTCGACAATAATTTTACTGCCGGCCGGGCCGAAGATCTTTTGCTCCATCATCTGCGCCACGGCTTGCCTGGCCTCGTCAACGGTCTTGGCGACGACCACGCCTTTTCCCGCGGCCAGGCCGTCGGCTTTGACCACGCAGGGAGCGCCGATCTTATCGATATATTTTTTCGCTTCTTCCGGGTTATCAAAAACCTCGAACGCGGCGGTGGGAACTTTGTATTTAGCCATCAGGTTCTTGGAGAAGACTTTGCTGCCTTCCATCTGGGCCGCGGCTTTACCCGGCCCGAAGACGCTCAGGCCGCAGTTGGAGAACTCGTCGGCGATGCCAGCGCAAAGCGGGACTTCCGGGCCGACGACGGTAAAATTTATTTTTTCTTTGATGCAGAATTCGGCCAGGCCGTGGATATCATCGGCCTGGATGTTCACGCATTCGGCTATGCCGGCGATGCCGCCGTTACCGGGAGCGCAGAACACCTTGGTCGCCAGCTTGGACTGCGCGATCTTCCAGACCAGCGCGTGCTCCCGTCCTCCTGAACCAATAACTAATATTCTCATTTTTGCTCTACTTTAAATTTTCCGGATACTATCGACATTAAATTTCTTATGGGACCTGTCAAGTCGTGGTTCCGCAGGGCGCTCGTCCTGCCCCTGCGAGTCAGGACTTCGCTCCGGTTCGTCCCTGCGCTCTTGCCGATAAATTTATCGCGGGCAATCCCTGCCCGCTCCGGGCCGAACAGGCCTGCTCCACCACGCCTTGCCACCCATAAGAAATTTACAACATCTCCGCAAAATCCGAAACGTTAAAATCTTTTCGCCAAAATTAAAATTTAATAAACTTTAGCTATTGCCAATACTCGAATTTTAACGGGTCACTCACACTGATCCGCGGTTGTTTCAGCACGGGTGACGAGACATGTTGGAGCGGGGCGTGGAGGCAAGGAGCGGGCAGGTTCACCGGCGAGATACATTATCGGTGAGAGCGACGCCAGCCGACCCGAGCGCGGTCCGCCTCGCAGGGGCGGACAAGCGTCCCCGCGGAAACATGTCTCGGCAGGCCCTGTGATGAAACAACCCTGTGCGCGACCAAGACAGGGACCCGTTAAAATCTGCTATTTCAAATAGCGGCTAAATAATCTCGACTTGCTTATGGCCTTTGACGGCGCTGCCGATCAGCCAGGACTTGAGTTTCTGATCAGCCAGTCCGGCCTGAATGTCTTTGGCGGCGTCAGCCTCGACCACCAGCGCCATGCCGATGCCCATGTTCAAAGTATGGTATATCTCCTTATCGGGAATATGCCCGTTGGCCTGGATCAGCTTGAAGATCTGCGGCACGGCCCAGGAACCTTTATTGATCTTCACGTCGATATTCGCCGGAAGGATCCGGGCGATCTTGTCGTAGAACGCCCCGCCGGTAATATGCGATATGCCCCTGACCGCCTGTTCGCGGCCTTGATTGAATTTTTTCAGGACTTCCAGGACCGGCTTAACGTAGATCCTGGTCGGCCGGAGCAGTTCCTTGCTCATCCTCTTCTGCTCGGCGGCGCTGAAAACTTTTCTGACCAGGGAATACCCGTTGGAATGTATGCCGTTAGATTCTATGCCGATCACCGCGTTGCCGGGGCCGATCTTAGATCCGTCGATGATCGCGTCTTTCTCCACTATGCCCACGCAGAACCCGGCCAGGTCGTATTCGCCGGGTCTATACATCCCGGGCATCTGGGCGGTCTCCCCGCCGATCAGCGCGCAGCCGGCCTGCAGACAGCCTTCGTTAAGCCCGCGGGCTATGTCCAGAAGGATCCCCTCGTCCAATTTAGTGTAAGCGATGTAATCCAGGAAGAACAGGGTCTTTGCCCCGACGCAAAGGATGTCGTTGACGTTCATGGCCACCGCGTCGATACCCACGGTATCGTGCCTGGAAGCAAGCGAGGCGATCTTGAGCTTTGTCCCCACCCCGTCGGATGAAGCGACCAGGACCGGGTTTTTATAATTATCTCTGGAAAGCCTGAAGAAACTGCCGAAACCGCCGATGCCTTTAAGGACTTCCGGCCCCTGGGACCGCTTGAACAACCCCTGAAGCTTGGACTTAAAAAGGTTGGCGCCTTTGATATCCACGCCGGATTTCTTGTAAGTTATCTTTTTCATTGAACCGCCTGTCGGTAAGGTTCCCGGTTGTTATTTTTTAAGCCCGCACTTAGGTTTTCCCGACTGTCCGCAACACCCCATTTCCAGAGCGAATTTATCCACGTCTTTGGCGTAAAGCGGGTATTTGCCGGTCCAGCAGGCCGCGCAGTAATTTTCTTTCTCGTATTTCAAACATCCCAGCATTCCTTCCAGGCTCAAATACCCCAGGCTGTCAACTTCCAGGTATTGCTGGATCTTAGCGATCGATTCATATTTATTGGCGATAAGTTCCGTAGGTTTGTGGAAATCGATGCCGTAGAAACAGGGAAAACGGTGAGCCGGGCAGGAGATGCGCAAGTGGACTTCCTTGCATCCGGCCTTGCGCAAAGTGCGCACGCGCAGTTTGGAAGTAGTTCCCCGGACGATAGAATCATCGACGACGATGATCCGCTTGCCCTTAAGCACGTCTTTAAGCATGTTGAATTTTATCCGCACCCCCAGGTCGCGCGAATCCTGGGCCGGCTGGATAAAAGTCCTGCCCACGTAATGGTTGCGGATGATCCCCATTTCCAGGGGGATACCGGACTCATGGGAATAACCCATTGCCGCCGAGTATCCCGAATCCGGGACCGGAATGACGTAATCGGCTTTTACCGGGTGCTCTTTGGCTAACTGGGCTCCCAGTTTGCGCCGGACCATGTGCACGGTTTCCCCGAATACGATCGAATCCGGCCGGGAGAAATAAATATGCTCAAAAGTGCAGAAAGAATGTTTATTCTTCGATTGAATGGATCTCGGCTTAAAAGATTTAAAACCGGAGTTATCGATAACCACGATCTCCCCGGGCTCTATCTCGCGGATGTATTTCGCTCCGATCAGGTCGAACGCGCAAGTCTCGGAAGCCAGGCAGTAAGCGCTTCCTAATTTCCCCAGGCACAGCGGCCGGAACCCCAGCGGGTCGCGCACGCCGATGAGCTTCTGGGGGTCCATCAGGACCAGCGAATACGCGCCTTTTATCCTTTCCAGGGCATAAACCAGGCTCTGGATTATATCGTGGGTTTTGGCCCGGGCCATCAGATGAATGATGATCTCGGAATCGGTGGTGGTCTGGAATATCGACCCTCTCTCTTCCAGCTCATGGCTGAGCTCCAGCGAATTCACCAGATTGCCGTTATGGGCGATACAGACCGAGCCTTTGGCAAAATCGAATAATAACGGCTGGGCGTTCTTCAGGACGCTTGAGCCGGTGGTGGAGTAACGCACGTGCCCGACGGCCGAGGCGCCCTTCAGTTTGTCCAGCACGTCGGGGGTAAAAACGTCGCTGACCAGCCCCATATGCTTATAGATCGAGAGGCTGCCTTTGGAATTTACCACGATGCCGGCGGCCTCCTGCCCGCGGTGCTGCTGGGCAAAAAGACCGAGATAGGTCAGCCAGCTGGCCTGTTTATGGCCGTAGATACCGAAAAGACCGCAGTATTCTTTTGGGGTATCGTTACCGATCTCACAAATGCTTTTTTGCATATTCCACCCCATTCTTGATAATTAATAAACCGTGGCCCGGCGCTCCGCCGGCTGTTCTTTCCCAGCGCGGATGCTGGCGCATATTGATATGCCTTTCCGGATGAGGCATCAACCCCAGTATCCTGCCCGTCGGGTCGCATATCCCGGCGATGTCTTCCAGCGAACCGTTGGGATTATCGGCATATTTGAGAACGATCTGATTATTCTTCTTCAGCCTTTCCAGGACGCTTTTATCCTTGACCACGAATTTCCCCTCGCCGTGGGCGATCGGCAGATAAATATCCCCGGGCAGGCCTTTAGCCCAGACGCACTTGACCCGGCGGCCGCGGCCGGCGGACTGCGTCTTTAAATAGACCCATTCGGCGCGGAATGACCCGCAGTCGTTAATGATCAGGCTCGCTTCCTGCCCCAAGGCGGGATTACCCGGCAGAAGCCCGGACTTGACCAGGATCTGGAAACCGTTGCAGATACCGATGATCAATTTCCCGTCTTTGATGAATTGCCTCAACCCGGCGCTTAATTTAGTGCGCAATTCATTGGCCAGGATCCTGCCCGCGGCGATATCGTCGCCGTAAGAGAATCCTCCGGGCAAAGCCAGTATCTGATAATCCGCGAGCCCGGCCCGGCCGCGGATGAACCGGTTGACGTGCACCAGCTCCGTTTCCGCCCCGGCCTGCCGGAAAGCGAACGCCGTTTCTTTATCGCAATTGGTCCCGGCTGTCCTTAAGATACAAACCCTGGGTTTAGCCATATTTATCTTCCGCCGCACAGATCTTTGTGCGTCTTATAAAAATCCCTGATGATCTTGACCACTTCCTGCGGTTTATCCACCACTTTGAACATCTTGAAATCTTCCCGGGAAATACACCCGGAGCTCAAAACGACTTTCTCCAGCCAATCGATCATTCCTTTCCAATACTCGCTTCCCACGACTATGACCGGGAATTTCGGGATCCTGTCGGTGGAGATCAAATTGATAGCCTCCGTGAATTCATCCAGCGTGCCGTATCCGCCGGGCATGATCACGAAAGCCTTGGCGTATTTGACGAACATTACTTTGCGGATGAAAAAATAACGGAAATCCAGCAGGGTATCCACGTAAGGATTGGGCCGCTGCTGTAAAGGAAGCTGGATATTCAGCCCGATAGAGTAACCTTTAGCCCGGCGGGCGCCCTTATTCGCGGCTTCCATGATGCTCGGGCCGCTCCCGGTAATGATCGCGTATTTCTCTTTAGCCAGAAGATACGCGATCTCTTCGGCCATCTTATAATATTTATTCGACACGGGAAGGCGGCTGGAGCCGAAGATAGAAACAGCTTTGCCCAGACTGGAAAGGACCTCGAACCCGTCCACGAATTCAGCCATGATCCTGAAGATCCGGCGTGGTTCTTCGGTATCGAACTCGTTCTTAGTGTTATAAAAACTGCTGTTCTTAGTCATAGCTGCTCTCCGTTCTCTACCAGCGCAATGGTTCCTGCCAGGCCTCTTTCAATTCCGCGATATCCGCGTTGATGCAGTCTTTGCCGTCGATCCCCGCGATCCGGAACCGGCTGTCCCGGCTGACGCACCCGATCAGCCCGAACGGTATTTTTTTCAATATCTTTTCGAATTCTTTCCGGTCCTTCTTTTCCACCTCGACGATAAATCGCGAGTTGGACTCCGAAAATAGAACAGCGTCGTTGCCGGCCCTGCCGCCTGCCTTATACGGGACCTCGCCCAGGAAAAGGTCCATTCCCAGGCCCCCGGAAAAAGCCATTTCCGCCGCGGCTACCGCCAGCCCGCCGTCGGAACAATCATGCATGGCCCGGGCCAGCCCGGAAGAAGACGCCCGGCTTAAACTTTCGAAAATAAGCTTAGCCAGCCTGAAATCGACTTTAGGGGCGTTATTGCCGATAGCGTTGTGCAGGTCGTAATAATGCGAACCGCCCAGCTCGTCCGCGGTCCGGCCCACGATATAGATCAGGTCTCCGGGTTTTTTGGCGTACATGGACACGCAGCGGGACACGTCTTTCATCACCCCGACGGCCGAGATCAAAAGCGTGCCGGGGATAGCCAGGGTTTTGCCTCCGGCAGCATACTCGTTATAAAGGCTGTCCTTGCCGGAAATAAAAGGCACGCCGAAAGCTTTGGCCGCGGCGTAACAGCCGTAGGCCGCCCGGACTAAAGTCCCCAGCCGGTCGGGTTTATCGGGATTGCCCCAGCAGAAATTATCCAGGATCGCGACTTCTTCCAGCGACCCGCCCGAAGCGATGATCTGGCGCAGGGCCTCGTCGATGCAGGAAGCGGCCATCCAGTAAGGGTCGATGAAACCGAAACGGAAATTTATCCCGTTGGAAACGGCCACTCCGCGGTCCGAGCCCAGCACAGGCTTGACCACAGCCGCGTCCGACGGCCCGTCGTTAAGTTTTCCGGACAAAGGCTTTAACACCGTTCCGCCCTGGACTTCATGGTCGTATTGCCGGACTATCCATTCCTTGGAACAGATATCATAATGGCCCAGAAGCTGCAAAAGGGTCCCGGTCAGGTCTTTCTTAACCGGTAATTCCGGCTCTTTATATTCAGGCTGGGAATAAACAGCCTGCTTTTCGGTCCTGGGCAGCCCGTCAAACAGGAACCTCATATCCAGGTCGCAAACCAGGTGATTTTTATAATACAACTGCAGCCTTTTAGTATCGGTAAATTCTCCGATCACCGTAGCTTCCACGTTCTCGCTGTTGAAAACTTCCAGCAGCTCGGCCAGTTTTTCTTTTTTGACCGAAATGACCATCCGCTCCTGGGATTCAGAGATCCAGATCTCGGTATAATTAAGCCCGTCGTATTTCAAAGGAACTTTTTCCAGGTCCACCCGGCAGCCTAATTTCTCGGCCATTTCCCCGACAGCGGAAGACAAACCTCCCGCCCCGCAATCGGTGATCGCGGTATATAGTCCGCGGTCGCGGGCCGTAAGAATAGTATCGAGCATTTTCTTTTCCTGGATGGGATTGCCGATCTGCACCGCTCCGCTGGAGATGGTCTCCGACTCATGGGTCAGTTCCCCGGAAGAAAAAGTAGCCCCGTGGATCCCGTCCCTGCCGGTCCTCCCTCCGACGACCACGACCAGTTCTCCGGAAGAAGTAAGTTTGAATGATTTATCTTTAGGCATTATCCCGGCTGTGCCGCAATAAACCAGGGGGTTGCCGACAAAACCTTCATGGAAAAGCACAGAGCCGTTGACCGTGGGGATGCCCATCTTGTTGCCGTAATCGCGCACTCCCGAAACAACCCCTTTGGCTATGCGCTTGGGAGCCAGCGTGCCTTTGGGTAATTTACTTAACGGATAATCCGGCGGGGCGAAACAGAAAACATCGGTATTTAAGAACGGCTTGGCGCCCATCCCGGTGCCCATCGGGTCGCGGATCACCCCGCCTATGCCGGTATTCGCTCCGCCGAACGGCTCCAGCGCCGAAGGGTGGTTATGGGTCTCCACTTTAAAACAAACATTATATTTATCGTCGAAACGGATAACTCCGGCGTTATCTTTGAACACCGAAACGCACCAGGGCTTATCCAGGTCTTTGGTGGCTTTTATGATCGTCGACTTTAAAAGGTTGTCTATTTTCTTATTTCCCAGTCTAGGGCAGGGCTGGCGGGATTTGCCCGGGGATACCGCTTCCCGGTAATCGATCTTGCCCCGGAAAGTCTTGTGGCCGCAATGCTCGGACCAGGTCTGAGCCAGGGTTTCCAATTCGCAGTCGGTGGGATTCCTGCCCAACGCCCGGAAATACTCCTTGATCAGGCGCATCTCGGCGAGGTTGAGAAAAAGCTGGCCTTGGCGGCTCAGTTCTTCCAATTTCCTGTCGGAAGCTTCCAGCAGATCGACCAGCACTAAATTGAATTTATTCCCCGCGGGCTGGGCTTTATTCGCCTGATCCTGCGGCTTTACAACGTGCTGGATCAATTTATTGTAAAGCAGTTTATCGGAAATGGTCTTTAATTGCGCCGCGCTTAGCCCGCCTTTGATCAGGTATTTCCTGGCGGTCTTGACGGAAACCACTCCGGATATGCCCAGGTCGCGGACCCCTTTAAGCGCGGAATCCTCTACCGGGTCCATAACTCCCGGATTATAAGCTACCTCGACGATGAACTCGCCGCGGCGCTGGGCTTGCCCCGGGACCGAAATAACCCGGTAATCCTGGCAGATGCCGTCCGCCAGCAGTTCGCGGCAGATCCTTTCCAGGCCGCCGGAGGATATTTCGCCTTCAATATTATAAACCTGGACAAAACGCACGTCTTTTACCGAACTTATCCCCAGGTCCAGAATGTCTTTCTTAACGCCGACGCCGATAACATCAAAGACGCCCGGCTTATCGGTAACTTCGATTTTATAAAACATGGGAACTCCGCCTTAGGCAGGGATATCAGTAAGAATAATAACGTTGTTAAAAGATCTATCCGCTTAAACCGACCTTTTTATAGATCAGCCCGACGTTACGTAAATAAAAATTAAGGTCAAAAACACGATCCAGGTCCCCCGCACTCAGGAACTTGCCGACCTGCGGGTCTTCCAAAAGGTTGGTCTTGAAATCTTTATGGCCTTTCCAGGTCAGCATGGCGCAGCGCTGGACCAGGTCATAGGCTTTAGGCCTGCTTAAACCTTTATCCATAAGCGCCAGGAGCGTGCGCTGGGAAAATATCAACCCTTTAGTCTTCAAAAGATTCGCCAGCATATTCTCCGGGTAAACCTGCAGTCCGTCGACGACTTTAATGAATTTATTAAGCATGTAATCCAGCAGTATCGTCGAATCCGGCAGGATCACCCGCTCCGCCGAAGAATGGCTGATATCCCGCTCATGCCAGAGCGCCACGTTCTCCAGCCCGGCCAGAGAATTCGCCCGCAGGATCCTGGACAGGCCGCAGATCCGCTCGCAGATGACCGGGTTCCTTTTATGCGGCATGGCTGAAGAACCTTTCTGCCCTTTGCCGAACGGCTCCTCAGCTTCCAGGACCTCGGTGCGCTGAAGATGCCTGACCTCTAAAGCGAATTTTTCCAGGGAGGCCGCGATTATGGCCAGAGTGGAAAGGTATTGGGCGTAGATATCCCGCTGGATCACCTGAGTGGCGATATTCACCGGCTTAAGCCCGAGTTTGCCGCAGATATACGCTTCGACCCGGTGGTCGATATTGGAATACGTGCCGACCGCCCCGGAGAGTTTACCGCGGGATATGGCCTCTTTAGCCTGGCGCAAACGCTGGATGTTCCTTTTATTTTCATCGAACCAGAGCGCGATCTTCAGGCCGAAAGTCATCGGCTCGGCGTGAACTCCGTGGGTCCTGCCGATACAAACCGTATTCTTGTATTTTTTAGCTGATCTTGCCAGGGATATCCCGAGCTTTTCCAGGTCAGCCAGCAATATATCCGAAGCCTGCTTCAACTGAACGTCCAGGGTGGTATCCAGAAGGTCGGACGAGGTCATGCCGATGTGCAGGTATTGCGCGTCTGATCCGATAGAACGGGAAACATTAGTGACAAAAGCCACTATGTCGTGCTGGGTCTTCTCCTCGATCCTGGCGATCTCTTTAACGCTGAATTTGGCTTTTTTGCGGATCCGCAGGGCCGCGCTTTTGGGAATTACGCCCAGCCGGCTGTGCGCTTCGCAGGCCAGGACCTCGATCTCGAGCATAATGCGGAATTTATTTTCATCCTGCCAGATGCCGGACATTTCCGGCAGGCTGTATCTTTCGATCATCGCTCTGTTCCTTTCTCTTTTGAAGGTTTTATTATAACAAAAATAGCTGATTTCTGCAAATAAAATAAGCCCGGATAAAATAAAAAATATTGACAAAAAGCTTAAAAATGCTATACTTAAGCAAAGGTAAGTAATCAGGAATTAGGAATGTCAAGGAGCAAAGTAATTGAAGTATTCACCATACACCGTAAAGCTTAAGATACCATAATTAAAGCTTTACGGTTTTTTGTTGAAGGGAGGTGACAAGTAACACATGGCAAAAGGTAAAGTAAAGTGGTTCAGCAATCAAAAAGGTTATGGCTTTATCACAGGCGAAGATGGGAAAGACGTATTTGTCCATTACAGCGCCGTTAAAGGTGATGGCTATAAAACTTTAGAGGAAGGCCAGGAAGTAGAATTCGAAGTTACCCAGGGGCCCAAGGGCGACCAGGCGACCAACGTAACCAAAGCGGCCTGATCTTTGGCTTAAAGTAAAAGCCGTTGCAATTGTTATACTTGCAGCGGCTTTTACTTTAATATTCAGAAAAATAAAAGGCCCCGTGTAATAACGGGGCCTTTTTAATTAAATGCCGAAGGAGAGAATCGGACTCCCCACGCCGGCCTTTTCAGGGCCGCGCTCTACCACTGAGCTACTTCGGCAATAAGTAATAATCAAGATCGTCTTTTAATATTACCACAAATTTCTCAAAAAGCAAGTTTTTCAATTCACGCGTTTAGATTCTTCGATGATCTTTACAAATACTTCCTGGGCCAGGTCTATATTCGGCAGTTTATACTTCCTGGCGGAGACCCGGATCTTGGTCGACGCGGAAGTTACCCGCATGAACTGGATCCAGACTTTGTTGGGGCTGGCGGTAAATTCAATGTAACCCTTATTAAAGTCCTGCTGAGTGACCGTCCCTCTTATCCGGGCTACTTTCAAAGCGGAATCCCAGAGCGCTTCGTATGGCGTATCGGTATCGCCCTGGATGGTATCTTTACTGACCGCGTAAACCCCCACCCCGCCTACCGCCATCAGAAAAACCGGAACGCAGCCGCAAAACCCCATAGCCAGAAAAGGAATGATCAGCAGTAACGCGAACGACTTCTTCATTTCATCTCCTTTTTTAAGAATATCACGGTAAAAATATGACAACCCCTCATTTTTCAAGCCCGGCGAACAATTTCACGGACATAAGCTCTTTCGCGGAACTGCTCGGGGACGATACCGATATTTCCGTGCGCGATTTGTCCACTGACTTTAAGAACACCCCCACCGGGGTCGTATTCTCCTCGGAGAAATAAACCGCTATCAAGCCCTTGGACCTGTCTTCCGCGTAAATATACGCCTTAACGTCTTCCAGCGTTTTCTTCGCCTTGGCGTAAGCGCTGTCGTAATCCAGGGCGAATTCTTTGGATATCGCACCGGGCCGCTCTTCTTCCAGGATCTTAGTGGAAGTCCCGGCAATGCCCCGCAAGCTTTCTTTTAAACCTATCCCGCAGCCGGCGGCAAACAACAACGCCGCAGAAACCAGGGCAACTCCGCACTTTTTCATCTAAATCCTCCTATTCCTCAATAAGTTTCTTTATCCTGTCCAGATTCTTCCTGGCTTCTTCCTCGCCTCTCTTGGCGAACTCTTCGGCCTTATATAATTCCATCCAGTGCAGCCCGGAAGTATCGGGATGCAAAACCACATCCGCCAGCTTAGCTTCCTTAAGCGCCACTTCCGACTGCATTATCTCGAAACTGCTGAAGATAAAATCGAGGATATTAACTTTAAATTTACTGCGCAGGTATTCCTTAATGCTGAACCATTCGTGTTTCTTTATCTGCCCGACTTTCTCGGAAAAATCCTGTTTGATCCGGTCATGCTGGCGGATCAGGTCCTCCCGTGAAGGAGTAAGGTTTACCGCGATGATCTTCTTCGCCCCCATCTCGAATAACGGCTCGGTCGGCAACGGGTTGATCACTCCGCCGTCGAAAAGCATCTCGCCTTTGCTGTAAAACGGCGCCACCACCCCGGGCATGGCGCAGCTGGCCATCAGGGCGTCGATGATCGGGCCGCGGTCGAAAACTATCGACTGCTTCCTTTTCACGTCGCTGGCGAGTATCTTTAAAGGTATTCTTACGTCATAAAAAGTCTTATCGCCGAGATACTTCTTAAAGAGGTTGTATAATTTATTCCCCTTGATAAAGCCCAGGAGAGGGAAAGTGAAATCCAGCAGGTTCCAGATATACTTCGGCTCTTTGAATTCTTTAGCTATGGCCAGTATCTGGGAGCTTGAACGCCCTGTCGCCCACAGGCTGGCGATAAATGCGCCCATGCTCGAACCGGCGATGACATCCACGGGTATTTTTTCTTCCTCGATAACCCGGAGCACTCCGATATGGCAGAACCCGTAAGCCACTCCCACTCCCAACGCTAATCCAACCAGACAATTGCCCTCCTGGCGGGATATCCGGCGGATCACCTTGGAATAAGCGGCACCCGGATCTTCGATGACCAGCCTGCCGGAAACCCTGGGTTCGATCCTGGGAAGATTAGCGAATACCTCCTGCCCGAGGAACGCCTGTTTCTCCTCGAAAGAAAGCTTGGAAGATCTGCTTTCGTTGACTACGACCTTGATCTTGGATTCGGAGAAGCCAAAACCTTTTTTAAGCTTGGCGATCAACGCGCGCGTGCTTTTCAGGTCGGCCGGCCTGGGGCTGGTCAGGATATGGATTATATCCGCCTGATTCAATATCGTCAGGATGGTCTTTTCCCTGCGGCAGGGAAGGTCCAATACCACAAAATGGTAGTCATTGACCAAGATGCTGAGAATATCCACGACTTTCTTAGGCCACAGTTCGTCCTCGTTGGCATAGGCGAAATAAATTATATCTATCCCGTATGCGTCTTTCAAGATCCGGGCTTTAAGCTGTTCAGGGCGCAGGGGCCTTCCGGAAAGGTTGCAGATCTGGTAATCTTTGCCGCTTTTGAGAAGACGGGGCATCCGGTGGCACTTATCCAGCGGGCAGATATCCACGATTATCGCTTTTTTACGGGTTTCCTTGTTCAGGCTGAAAGCCAGGTTCGAGGCGTAAACGGTCTTCCCGGCCTGGGGATACGAACTCAGGACCGCTATTATCGTGCTCTCGAAAATAGTCTTGGGGTGGATGTCTTTACGCTTAAGCCGGCGGGAAAGAGTTTTGCTCAGGTCGACCGCTAATTGCGGTATTTTCTTCAAAAGACTGTCAAAATCGGTTTTGGCGATCAAAAGCAGAAGGCAATCGTTAAGAGCTTTGGCGGTCACGGAATGCGGTTCCCCGGTCAACGCCGAAATTATCCCGAAATACTGGCCGCGATGCAGGTATTCCAGCACGACCTGCTTGCCGTTAGGGTCGGAAGAGGATATCTCGACCCTGCCGCGGATAATACAATAAAAATAAGACGGCGCGGTGCCTTCTTTATAAACAGCCTGGCTTTTTTTAAATTCTCCGAATGAAGACTTCTTGCGGATATAATTCAGCTCTTCCGCGCTTAACCCGGAGAAAAGAGGTATTTCTTTAAGGATATAACTATTATTGTTAACGCTCATTTTCCATCTTTCCCGTTAACGCCACCTGCGCCAGTTTCTTCGCGCTTTCCCTGGGAGTCCTCTTGAAATCCGAATAATCCACTTCGCAGAGGCCGAAACGCGGGCCAAACCCTTTATCCCATTCGAAATTATCCAGTAATGACCAGTATAAATACCCGATAACCTTTGTTCCGGCGTCCATCGCTTCACGCATCTTCAATAGATGCCCGCGGATATAATCCCAGCGCTGGCGGTCGTCGGATGTGCATATCCCGTTTTCCAGGATAAAGACCGGGAGCCCGTATTTTTTTAAGCCCGCCAGCAGGTCGTAAAGCCCTTGCGGGTATATTTCCCAGCCCAGATAATTCTTATCCAGGATATCGTGCCCCTTGCCGCAGGTGTTAGAAAGCAATTCTCCCGCAGACCAGTTCCGGGTATCGACCAGGTTGCGGGTATAATAATTAAGCCCGATATAATCGAGAGACCCGGACTCCGCCAGTTTAGTTATCAGCCGGAAGTTAAAAAGCCGGTTCCTTAAGTACACCGCCAGGTTGTTCCGCCAGGTTTTACTGCAAGCGGTAAAAGCGATCATATGCTGGGCGATACTGACCATCGGCGCGGCAAGACCGGAATCTTTATATACGCGGTGGATCAGGCGGTAACAGCGGATATGCGCGCGGGTCAGGTTACCCGCCACTTCTGCCGTCGCAACGGGAGACCGCTTTTGCGGCGGCCAATCGCCTCTAAGATAGGAATAATACGCGTAAACCATGGGCTCGTTTATCGTAACCCAGTACCGGACATTCTTAGAAAGAGCCGCAACGATCTTCTGCGCGTAATCCAGGAAATAACCCGGAGCCTTGGGATTCTCCCACCCTCCCAGCCGGGAAAACCATAAAGGATTGGTAAAATGGTGCAAAGTAACTACCGGTTCGATACCTAGTTCTTTCAGGCGCTCTATGACCTTGATATAGTGGCCTATCTCAAGCTGGTTGAATTCCCCGGGCTCCGGCTGGATACGGGCCCATTCAATGGAAAGACGGTGGGCATTATGGCCTAATTCCCTGGCCAGGGAAAAGTCTTCGCCGAACAACTGGTAATGCCGGCACGCATCCCGGGAAAGAGCCATTCCCTTGCAGGCCTTTTCCCAGTGCCACCAGTCCGAATTGGAGTTCCCGCCTTCTACCTGATAAGCGGATCCGGCCGCTCCCCAGAGAAAACCACGAGGAAATTCTATCATGGGGTTTATTATATCACCGAAAACAAAAAATCCCAACATTTCTGTTGGGATTCATTGTTAAAAAAAGCCGATAAAGGCAGGTATCGCCTTTACTTCGGTAACCCAGCCACCATATCGATCCGCCGTAGGCGGACTAACGTAGGTCTGTGGCTTTGCCCCGCGCGCGACGGACATCCGCACCGCACGCCGCGCATTACGGGGTTCCGGACAACATTCTCATACGAGTCTTCTTGATCCGGAACGCCCCCCGATTTCTCGAGGTTTGCCTTTATCGGCCGTAAAAAGTATAACACGCCCCGCTGGATTTACAAGGCGAAAGAACTTTTTATTATTCGCCGGCCGGAGCGGGAACGCTTCCCGATTCGGGTCCGACGGCATTAAGATGCTTGCTGAGAGCGGCCCAGGTCCTGGGACCGACTTTCCCGTCCGCGGTCAAACCGTTGGCGGACTGGAAATCCTCGATCGCTTTCTTGCTTTTCGGGCCGAGTTTTCCGTCGATCGAACCGGTATAATAACCAGCGTTCTTTAAAGCCGCCTGGATATCTTTCGCTCCGGGCTTATACGGTCCCGAAGGCGGTAAAGGCTCCAGTTTAGCTTCCGTAGCGGACACAACCGTGGCCTGCGGGGCTGTCGCGTTAGCAAGAGTCGCCGCCGGGCCGGTCTGCGATTCGGTTTTTATACGGTTAAGGTCTTCCGGGGACATCGGTTGCTGCATTTCTTCCAATGTTTCCTGTTTTTTGGAACAACTCATCAAAGAAACACCTAAAAGTAATGCAAAAATAAAAACAGAGATCCTTTTCATATTTTTGTATTCCTCCTTTCTGATTTTTTATTGTAATACTCCCGTTAAAAAAATCAAGATAAATTACGAGGCCGGCCTGGTAAGCCTCGCCTTGACAATCTCGCTGACCATCTTTCCGTCAGCGGCTCCGGCGGTTTTCGCCAGGACTTCTTTCATGACTTTGCCCATATCTTTTATCCCCGCAGCTCCGGTAGAAGCTATAACCTCTGCGACCACGCCGCTTAAGGCGGATTCGGACATTTCCTGCGGCAGGTAAGCTTTCAGTATTTCCAGCTCTTTGACCTCCTTATCCGCCAGGTCCTGCCGCTTGCCGGCGGTAAATTGCTCGATCGAATCCTGATGCTGTTTGATCAGTTTTTTTATTGCGCCGATGCAGTCCTGGTCTCCCAGCGGTTTATCTTTCTTTTCCAAAGCCAGGTAACTCAACTGGGACCTCAAGAAACTCAGCACGGAAACTTTAAGCTGGTCCTTGGCCTTAAGCGCCGCCTTAAAGTCAACCAGGATCTTTTCTTCTAAAGACATACCCTCTCCTTTCTAAAATACCACCATCTTCTTGAACCCGGCCAGCCTGGACCTCAACGCGCCCAGGGAAAGGCCCGCAGTTTTCTCGGTCCCGAAAGCCTCTATATTGAACGATGCCGCGATAGTCCCGAAAGCGACGGCGTTCTTGATAGACTTTTCATCCAGCCTCTTCTGATTGCTTAAATATCCCATAAAGCCTCCGGCAAAAGTATCGCCGGCTCCGGTAGGGTCGATCACCGTATCCACCGGATAGGCCGGGAGCGAGAAAATGAACTTATCGCAGTAAAAAAGCACCCCGTGCTCTCCTTTTTTTATCAAAACCATCCCCGGCCCCAGTTTACGCAAAGCTTTCGCGGCCCTGACCAGGTTATTCTCGCCGCTGAGATCGCGCGCTTCCCGGTCATTGGCGACAAAAATGTCGACTCTCTTGAAAAGCTTCAAAAGAGACTTGCGCTTATTGCTGATCCAGTAATTCATACTGTCCAGGCCTACCAGCCGGGGCCGGCGCAGGCATTCTAAGAACTTCATCTGCAGGTCCGGATCGACATTGGCTAAGAAAACATTTTTGATATTACTCTGGCCCGGCTCGACCCGCGGGCAGAATTCCAGGAGCACGCCCAATTCGGTCTTTCTGGTCAGGGCGCAATTAAGGTCACCCCGGTATTCGCCGGACCACTGGAAAGTCTTCCCCTGCGACCTTATCAAAGAATCCAGGATGATCCCTTTGCGCTTAAGGAACTCCACGTGTTTAGCGGGAAAATCCTTCCCGACTATGGCGACCAGATGGACTTCGGTGAACATCCTCGCGGACATGGAAAAATGCACGGCGGACCCGCCCAGCATCCCGTTCCTTTTCCCGTAAGGCGTCTTAACAGTATCCAGCGCGACTGTCCCCAGAACAATGATGCTCATATAATAACTCCTTTTATTTTACGGCCAGCCAGAAGATCAAAGCGACGGCTATCCGGTAGATGCCGAAAGAAATAAAACTGTGGCGTTCGATAAAAGCCAGCAAGAACTTTATCGCAACTATTGCCACGGCGAAAGAAACGAGAAAACCCAGCCCCAGCGCGGCGAATTGCCCGCTCCGGAAAACATGCGCGCTCTTATAAAGGTCCAGCGCTGTCGCCGCCAGCATTGTTGGGACCGCCAGCAGGAAAGAAAATTCAACAATCGTCCTGCGTTTTAACCCGGCTACCAGCCCGCCGATGATCGTGGCCGCGGAGCGGGATACCCCGGGGACCATAGCCAGGCATTGAAAAAAACCGATAAATAACGCCTGGGGATAACTTACCGTTGAAAGGTCGTCCGCCGCGCCCTCTTTCTCGCGGTGAAAAAGTTCGAAAACGATAAGGAATACCCCTCCTAAGAACAGCGACCAGAGCACCACGTCGCTATTGCCCAGGAGGTATCTTTTGATCGACTTATATAATAACGCCCCGATAACCGCGGCGGGAATGAACGCGGCTAAAAGCTTCTTCCAGATCCCGGCCCCCCGGGAAAGCTTTTGCCAGTATAAAACCACTACGGACAATATCGCTCCCAGCTGGATAGCGATCTCGAAACTTTTGACGAATTCCGACTGGCCGACATGAAGGACCCTGGCCGTGAGCATCAAATGCCCGGTCGAAGACACCGGCAGGAATTCCGTGATCCCTTCGACTACGCCGAAAACCAAAACCTGCAATATATCCATTTTTTACGCTTCCCTTAATCCCGGTGGTCCTCTAAGAATTTCTGCATATCCCTGGCCAGGAAAGACTTTACCGAGACGATATTGCCGGTCCAGGGGTGTTTGAACTCAATATACTTGGCGTGCAGGCAGACCCGTTTCGCCCTCAGGGCGAAGTCTTTGCGGAAAGCGAATTTGCTTTCGCCGACCAGAGGATGGCCGATATTCTTGAAATGGATGCGGATCTGGTTGGTCCGGCCGGTCTCCGGGCTTATCTCGACTATGGTAAAATCCCTGCGCCGTTCCAGCACCTTGAATTTCGTGCAAGCCGGCTGGCCTTCGATCGGCTTATTGATCTCTCCTTTATCTGTCTCAATATTGCCCTGGACAAAAGCGGTGTAAACCTTGGATATTTTCCGGTTCTTGAATAAAAGCATCAGGGTATCCTGCGCCGATCTGCCTTTAGCGAACATGATCAGCCCGGAAGTTTCCTTATCCAGCCGGTGGCAGGGGTGGGCCCGGTAATTAACTCCGCTGTTCTTCAAGTCCTCGTTAAGGACCCCGGCCAAAGTGCGGGACCCGCGGCCAGGGGCGGGAACGGTCAAAAGCCCCGGCGGTTTATCCACGATCATCAGCCATTCATCCTCAAAAAGCACCGGGATATTGCTGAGCATTTAAATTATCTCCATCATCCGGTTGATCGCTTTAAGCGAACGGAGGCGGACGTCTTCGGCGACCTTCACTTCTTCCCGCAGGTTTTCCAGGGCGAACAGCACTTTCTCCTGGGTAGTCCGCTTCATATTCGGGCAGACCGCCCTTTCGGAAGCGGGATAAAATTCTTTACCGGGATTATCCTGCTTTAAGCGGTAGATTATCCCTGTTTCGGTGGCGATGATGAACTCTTTAGCCTTGCTTTCTTTGGCGAATTTGCACATCAGGCTCGTAGAAAGCGCGGCGTCGGCCAGGGAAACGACTCCGGGCAGGCATTCCGGATGCGCCAGCACCTGGGCCTGCGGATGGAATTGTTTCTGGCGCCTGATGTCTTCGGGGGTTATCTTGATATGCGTAGGGCAGAAACCTTCCCAGGCAATAAGCTTGCGGCCGGTTTTCTTAGAAACATAATCCGCGAGGTATTTATCCGGGACAAAAATTATTTCTTTGGCGTCCTTAAGGGCATTGACCACTGCCACGGCATTGGTCGAGGTGCAGCAGACATCCAGCTCAGCCTTGACTTCCGCGGAAGTATTGACATAGCCTACGCTGACCGCCTGCGGGTGCTGCCTTTTAAGCTCCTTGAGCTGCCCGGCGCTGATCATGCCGGCCATCGGGCAGGCGGCCCCGATATCCGGCATAATTACTTTCTTGTCCGGAGACAGGATAGACGCTGTTTCAGCCATGAAATGGACCCCGCAGAACACTATTACTTCCGCCCTGGTCTTCGCGGCCTGGCGGGACAATTCCAGGGAATCCCCCCGGAAATCCGCGATATCCTGGACCTCCGGCAGCTGGTAATTATGGACCAGGATCACGGCGTTGCGTTTCTTCTTAAGTTCCTTGATCCTGGCAGTTATATTATCCTTCATATCTTCCCGCACCTTATTCCTTTCAACGTAAAAAAGCTTTTATTGATTATACCCCTCGAACGGCATAACCGCAACGGACTTATCGGTTCCCGCCTAAGGCTTTGCCGCCCGGAGAATATTCGCGCATTTCCAGGGTATAACCTATTCCGGACATGCCTTTTATTTTCAGGGGTATTTTATACTCGTCCGCGCTGACCCAGATCTCGAACCTTTCCGGGGAGCTTTTAAAATGGTACGCCTTGAACTCGCCGGCGGCGACTTTGACCTGTTCTATATTCGCCAGCTCTATCTTGAACTGCTGGGTGGGAAGGTTAGCCTGAAAACTCCAACCGACAGCCAGCTCCGGCAGCCTCCTGACCATATAAGGCAGGAGTATCGAATTATGTATCGCTGAGCTTTTCCTGAAACTGGACGCCTGTTCTTTATTGCTTTCCACCTTAACGATATTAAGGGTAAAGTTATCCTGGTCGTAAACCTCGGTTATCTTCTCATACTTCGGCCAGGCGGAGATCTCCCTTTCTACCCTTAAAGGAAGGTAGGTTTCTGGATCGCTGTAAATGGCCTCATTATCCTTGAACCGCAGCATCCTGGTCTGGAAAGTAAAAAGGTTTGCCGGTTTATTATTCAACCCGGGCTTAGCCTGGTAATTAAAAACCGCGCTGCCTACCCGGATCGCGCCCATGAGCACGTCATAAGTTATCTTTTCGCCTACCCGGTCGGGGAACTTCGGTTTTTCAACAACAACTTTATCCGGATTGGGTTGGCCGGGCTGTCCGGCCCGCCGGACAAGGACTTTATCCGTCATCTCCAGACCCAGGACCAGCACCAGCGTCAGGATTAAAAGCAGAAAAAATGGCCTATGCATGCTTAAAATACCGCCTTATCTCTATAACTCCGGACTTCCTGCGGGGCATAAACCTATTCTACTCGCCCGGGACCGTTTGTTCAATATATTTATCGCAAATGCAATATATCCCCGGACATGAACTTTCTTAGACCCGGGCCGCCTGCGCGGACCAGAAGCCCGCCGTCGGAATCTATATCGGCCGCCGTCCCGTCAATATGCGAATTTGAGGATATCACCCGGACCTGCCGGCCTAGAGTAACGTTCCAGCTCTTCCATTTCTCCAGCACCGCTGAAGGGCCTTTTTTCTGGAAAACCAGATAATTTTCTTCGATCCGGCGCAGTATTTCCTGTAAAAGCGCCACCCGGTTGAATTTCTTCCGGTCGCGGCTCGCCGCTTTTAAAGAAACCGCCCCGCGCAATAATTCCTGGTGGTCGTTGTTAACGTTCAAACCGACGCCTATAGCCGCGAAATGCGCTTTTCCCGGGCCGGTCTTTAGCTCGGTAAGGATACCCCCGAGCTTTTTGCCGTTGATCAGAACATCGTTCGGCCATTTTATAGAACAGGATATCCCGGCGGATGTTTTTACCGCCTCGCAGACTGAAACTGCGGTTAAGAACGTAAGAAGCGATATCCGGTCCACCGGGACTTTAGTCTTGAGGACCAGCGTAAAATACAGCCCTTTGTATTTAGTGGATACCCAGTGCCTGCCAAGCCGGCCTTTACCCCTGGTCTGGGACTCGGCTACGATCAATAAGCCATCCTGGGGGTCATCGCCGGATACCTGCATAGCGATATCCATGGTCGAAGAACAACGGTTCAGGTAATGTACTTTCCGGCCGACAAACCTGGTACCCAGCCCGTCTTCGATCTCAAAAGGGAAAAGCCTGTCCGGCAAGGCTGCCATGCGGTACCCCAAATGGGGCACAGCGGCGATCTCATAACCGGCGTCCCGGAAGCCGTTAATATGTTCCCAGAGAGCCTGCCGGGAAATGTTCAAATGCCGGCTGATCTCTTCCCCGGAAACATAATCTTTGTTATCTTTCAGGAATTCCAGGATCTTTACCGGGATGTCGGATTTTTCGGAAATCTGGTTATGCGGATTTTGAGCCATCGGAGGAGAATGTTTATCGCTTTTTCTTCTGCGCCGGAAGTAAAAGGTTTGCGGCTTCTAAAAATTAACCTCCATGGCGTGAGCGGGGCAGATCTTGATACAAAGTTCACAGGCGATACATTTATCCTGCTCAAAAAGCACTTTGCGGCTTGCCGGATCAATGGTAAACGACCCGGCAGGGCAGATAGGAACACATAAACCGCAATCAGTGCATTTCGCGCTGTTGCGGATGATCTCTTCGCTGAGAAGCTGGACCCTGACGCCGGCGCTTTCCAGGTATTTATTCCCTTTCTGGAAATCCGCGTCATCCCCGCTCAACTCCAGGATCATCAAACCTTCTTCCTGAGGAGTTATCGAAGCTTTAAGGATATTAAAACTCAGGTTATACTCCTTAACCAGCTTGTAAACTATCGGCTGATCGACCAGCCGGTGCGGAAAACGTAAAACTATGCGTTTAGAGATCATATCCCTGCCTTCCCTGCAGTTTTTAAACCGCCACTACTTCTTTTACCTGGGGCACTTCTTCCTTAAGCAGCCGCTCGATGCCCATTTTCAGGGTCATCTGGCTCATCGGGCAGCATCCGCAGGCCCCGGTAAGCCTTACTTTTACCACACCGTCGGCGGTAACATCGACTAATTCTACGCTTCCGCCCTCGGCGGCAAGCATCTCTTTAACTTTGATCAAAGCTTTCTCGATCGCTTCACGCATGGTTTTCTCCTTATTTTCTCTTATACCCGCTTCCTGCGCAGGCAATAATCAGGGAATCGGCCTTTCTTTAAGGGCTCTGCATTTATACCCTGATTCAGCTCCGGGCAATCCGGCGACCGGCTCGGTTAAACTGAATCCGCCTTTTTTGATCCAGCTCTTAAGCTCTTCGGCGATCTCTTTAGCCCGGGAATAACTTGAAAGCGCCCCGGTAGGCACTTCTTTCCCGTTGATCTTGATCTTGCCGGATTTCAACTGAGCGTAATTGACCTCGGCCACCGAACGGGACACCGCCTGGGGATAATCGCCGCCGTAATCCACGACCTGGGCGTAAATATCCTCGTCTTTGACCGCGGCGGAAGCGCAGATCTCTTCGCTCAATATCGGAATAGGCACCCCTATTCCCACGCTTAAAGTGGCGCCGTAACCGAGCATACTGGTCCCCCGCAGCCACTGGGATTTCATTTGCTTTAGATCGCCTATGACCGCCAAAGTCCCCGCTCCGGCGCAGGGAACGCCGTTGGGTTTCCTGGGAGCGCCGGGATTATGCTGGGTCCCCTGCCAGGAAACATAACCTACGCCTCCGCCCAGGAAGATCCGGGTGCCGATGCCGATAGTCCTGTAAAAAGGATCCTTCAGAAGCGGCGAAAGCTGGCCGGCGGACGAATAATTGACGTTGCCCATCCTGGGCTTAAGCGCGCCCATATAAGTATAGATCATCCGGTCGGACAAGTTTACAGCCACGTTATAATTCTGGTAGCAGTTGCGGACGTTGAACAATACCGCTTCGTTCAAGTCCTTGATATTGATCAGGGTTTCCAGTTTTTTCCGCGGGTAACAATCCGTGCCGTAACCGGAGGCTTCCAACCGGACGTCTTTCCCTTCCGCCAGTTCCTGGATCACGTGCCCGCCGCCGTATTTGAACTCGCCGGGATACACTTTATTCCGCGGGTCGTCGTCCGGAAGCGCGGTCGCTCCCAGGAAAATATCCACAGCGGCCAGGCCGGTGTAAGCCGGGATATCGTTAAGCTTGCAGGCTCCGCCGCCGATCTTCATCTTAGGCCTGGTATGCCCGATATTAAAATAAGCACCGGAGGAGCACATCGGGCCGAAAGTGCCGGTAGTTACCACATCCACCTCTTCCGCGGCGCGCTTGACCCCCTTCAGGGCGACCAGATCGATTATTTCTTCGGCGGTGACTACCACCACATCGCCTTTTTTGATCTTCTGATTGATCTCAGCAATTGTACGCATCGTTTACCGCTCCTTAATATATTGATATATTATAGCAAATCCGGCTTGTTTATTCAAATAAATATAGAAAATAAGCTTCCAGCGGGATTTAAGTCCGTTTTTTCTTAGATAACGCTTTGCGGTTTTTAATAGAAAGGTATAAAGCGAAACATAACGCGATAACGCAGAGAATAAGAAAAGCCTCTTTGGCGCATTTAACTATCCCCATCCCGAATATGGATAAAAGAATGATCCGGGGAATGACCCCGATTATGGTAAAAAACACAAAAGGGATAAAACGGATCTTGGTGATACCGGCGGCGATGGAAAAGACTTTAAAAGGGACGACCGGAAAAAGCCGGCCGATCAATACGCTCCAGGAGCCGTATTTCCTGGCGAAATGCTCGGCCCTATGGATATGCGCGGGAGTGATCAGGATGAATTTCCCGTATTTATGCAAGAGCGGCTGGGCGGCGAACCTGCCGATGCAGTAGCCCACCATGCCCCCGAGCGTCGCGCCCAGCGAACCGAAAACAACGATCGAAAGGAACGGTATGCCGATAGCGCCGGCGCCGATGATGATCAGCTCCGAAGGGATGGGGACAATGCTCGATTCCAGGAACATGCCCAGGAATACCCCGAAGTTCTCCAACCCTTTAACCAGTTCCAGGATTTGACTCTGCAGAGCCGGGATTTGCATTCGGGTTCTATCCTACTTCTTTTCTTCTTTGCCGGTGATCCGCATATCGTAGAACGACTTGAGCACGAAAATTACCGAAACGGCGAAGAAGACCACGGTCAGGGCCGTATCCAGTTTCCGGCTCAGCTGGATCGCGATCTCGATCGCCAGAAGGCCGAAAAGCGTGGAAAATTTGATGATCGGGTTGATCGCTACCGATGACGTGTCCTTGAAAGGATCGCCGACCGTGTCCCCGACGACCGAAGCCGCGTGCAACGCCGTGCCTTTCTCGCGCAGGTTGACTTCCACCACTTTCTTGGCGTTATCCCAGGCCCCGCCGGCGTTAGCCATGAAGATCGCCTGGAAAAGCCCAAAAATGGCGATGGAGATCAGGTAACCGATAAAGAAATACGGTTCCAGGCAGGCAAAAGCGAGAGTCGCGAAAAGCACGGCCAAAAACAGGTTGATCATCCCTTTCTGGGCGAACCTGGTGCAGATCTCCACTACTTTCTTGCTGTCGGAAGTAGAAGCCTTCTGCGCCCCTTCCAGCTTGATATTCGCCTTGATGAATTCCACGGTATGGTACGCTCCGGCGGTAACCGCCTGGGTGGAAGCCCCGGTGAACCAGTAGATCATCGCGCCGCCGGCGATCAAACCCAGCAAAAACGGCGGATAAAGGATGGAAAGCTTATCGATATTCTGGCTCAGTCCCTGGGTCAGGATCATAATGATCGAGAAGATCATGGTGGTCGCGCCGACGACCGCGGTGCCGATCAAAACCGGCTTGGAAGTGGCTTTGAAAGTGTTGCCCGCGCCGTCATTGGCTTCCAGGTGATGCTTGGCTTTCTCGAAATCCGGGGTAAACCCGAAATCCTTCTTGATCTCTTCCTTAATATTCGGTAAAGTCTCGATCAGCGATAATTCATAGATCGACTGGGCGTTATCCGCGACCGGGCCGTAAGAATCCACGGCAATGGTCACCGGGCCCATGCCCAGGAAGCCGAAAGCGACCAGGCCGAAAGCGAATACCGCAGGAGCGATCATCAAAGTCCCCAGGCTGATGCCGCTGACAAAATAAGCCAGCCCCATAAGAACGATGATCGCCATGCCCATCCAGTAAGCGCTGAAGTTACCGGTAGTGAACCCGGCGAGGATATTCAAAGAAGCGCCGCCTTTTCTCGAAGATTCCACGATATTCCGGACAAAAGCCGATTCGGTGGAAGTGAAAGTCTTGACCAGCTCCGGGATGACCGCGCCGGCGATGGTCCCGCAGGAAATGATCAAAGCCAGCTGCCACCATAAAGAGCCGTTGCCGATACCGGAGATCAGGAAATAAGAAGCGATAAAAGTGAACCCTATGGAAACCAGCGAAGTGATCCAGACTAAAGAGGTTAACGGCGTCTCAAAGTTCATTGTTTTAGCCTGGGAATACCGGGCGCTAGCGATAGAACTGTTGATCTTGTAGGAAAAGAAGCTGGCGATGATCATCGTCAAACGCATCACGAAGATCCAGACCAGCAGTTGCACCTGGACCACCGGGTCTTTTACCGCCAGCAGGATGAAAGTGATCAAAGCCACGCCGGTAACGCCGTAAGTCTCAAAACCGTCGGCGGTAGGCCCGACTGAATCCCCTGCGTTGTCCCCGGTGCAATCCGCGATGACCCCGGGATTGCGCGCGTCGTCTTCCTTGATATTGAATACGATCTTCATCAGGTCAGAGCCGATATCCGCGATCTTGGTGAAGATCCCGCCGGCGATCCTTAAGACCGAAGCGCCCAGCGACTCGCCGATGGCGAAACCGATAAAACAGGAACCGGCGTCGGCCGGATTGATCAAAAGCAGGATGCCCAGCATGACCAGGAGCTCGGTGCTGATCAGAAGCATGCCGATGCTCATCCCGGCCTGCAACGGAATGGAATAGACCGGATAAGGGATGCCTCTTAAAGAAGCGAAAGCCGAGCGGGAATTAGCCATGGTGTTGATGCGCATCCCGAACCAGGCCACCCCGTAGCTGCCGCCGATACCGATCAAGGAACAGATCAAAATAAGGACCACTCTCGCCGGGATGAAATGGCGCAGCCAGCCGAAATAAGCGACGATGACTACCGCGATCAAAGCTTCCAGGATCAACAGGAATTTCCCCTGGGTGACCAGATAAGTCTTGCAGGTCTCATAGATCAGCTCGGAGATGTCCTTCATCGCCTTGTGCACCGGCATCTTCATAATGCTGACGAACTGCACCAGGCCGAAGATAAAACCGAACACGCAGATCAACATCCCCCACAAGAGGATAGTCCGCCCGTCGCTGTGCAGGAAAGATACCGATCCCAGGTTAGGGACCACCAGGTCGGCTTCCCCGGCCAGGGCGATCCCGGCGCCGCAGGAGAACAAGAACGCCGCGGGCCAGACCAAATACTTCATCCCCATTTTTAAGAGCTTATCCATGGAAACTCCTCCTTATATTGAGTAATTATTTTAAAACGAGCGGAAACTTAGGGTATATGATAACTCCAAGCTTTCCCTGCGTCAACCTTTATCTTAATTCCCACTGCTTGTAACTAGTGTCCTCGCAGGCCTGATTTTGCGTAATCTGCCCAGGTTAAGTGATGACTGTGTCAGTCGCTCGAACAGTCCTCGGCCGCATTGCGGCCTGCGGAACTCGCTTGGTGACACAGTCATCACTTTCTCAACGATTACGCTTTGTCACCCGCAAAATCAGGCCGACAAGGTAAGAATTAGCTAAGATTAAATTACTCGGGTTTTAACGGGTGGCTTGTGGTGTGTGAGCAGGGTCTGTTCGGCCCGGAGCGGGCAGGGATTGCCGAGAGGACAAGACCATTCAAGAGCGCAGGGCCGAACCGAAGTGCAGTTGCGCCTCGCAGGGGCGCAACAAACGCCCCTGCGAATACACCACAAGACAGGCCCCGTTAAAACTTTCAGTATAAATCCAACAAAATTATGACGAATCGGCTTTTTTCTTGGCGGCGGCTTCTTCGAGGATCTTGGCGGCGATCTCGGCGGGGACTTGCACGTACTTGTCGAACTCCATGGTGGCGTTGGCCCGGCCGCTGGTCAGCGAGCGGAAAGCGGTGGCGTAGCCGAACATCTCGGAAAGCGGGGCTTCGGCGGCGACGATCTTCTGGTTGCCCTTCATCTCCATGCCCATGATCTTGCCGCGCTTGGAACAGATGTATCCGATGACCGCGTTGACGAACTCTTCCGGGGTGGTGACTTCCAGGGACATCGAAGGCTCCAGCAGCACCGGGCTGGCTTTCATAAAAACTTTCTTGAAACACCCGATAGCCGCCAGTTTAAAAGATAATTCCGAAGAATCGACCTCGTGGAAAGACCCGTCGAGAAGATCGACCTTAACATCCACTATGGGATAACCTGCATAGACCCCGCGCAGCATGATCTCGTTGAGCCCTTTCTCGATCGCCGGGAAGAATTGCCGGGGGATCGCCCCGCCTTTAATACTGTTAATGAACTCGAAACCTTTGCCTGTCTCATTGGGCGAGATCTCGAAAACCACATGGCCGTACTGCCCCCGGCCGCCGGATTGCTTGGCGTGTTTATATTCGTCTTCCGCGGAAGCCAGAATAGTTTCCCGGTAAGCGACTTTCGGCCGGCCGACTACCGCGTCCACGTTAAATTCGGTCTTTAGCCGGTCAACGATGATCTCCAGGTGCAATTCTCCCATGCCGGTAAGCACGGTTTCTTTAGTCTCCTCATCGGTCTTAACGATAAAAGTCGGGTCCTCTTCGGTCAACTTAGCCAGGCCTTTGCCTAATTTATCCTGGTCGTCGCGGGTCTTGGGCTCGATGCTCAAAGATACCACCGGCACCGGGAATTGCATAGCTTCCAGGAGCACCGGATTATCCATGTCGCAAAGAGTGTCGCCTGTTATAGTGCTGCCCAGCCCGATGACCGCGACAATATCCCCGGCGAACGCGTGGTCTTTCGGGGCCCGCTGATTGGCGTGCATTTGAAGGATCCTGCCGACCCTTTCCCGCTTGTTCTTGGCGGCGTTAAGTATATAGGTGCTGTTATCCAGGCGGCCGGAATAAACCCGGACATAGACCAGCTTGCCCATATGCGGATCGGACTGGACTTTGAAAGCCAGGCCGCAGAAAGGCGCCCTGGCGTCGGGATGAAGCTCTTGTATCTTCTGAGGGTCTTGAGGATCATTGGCTTTAACCGCCGGCACATCCAGCGGCGAAGGCAGAAAAAGATTTACCGCGTCCAGAAGCTTCTGCACCCCCTTGTTCTTGAAAGAAGAACCGCAGAGGACCGGCACCAGCTTATTGGCTACGGTGCCTTTGCGCAAAGCGGAAATTATCTCCTCCCGGGTTATCGCTGATTCGTTCTCCAGGACTTTTTTCATCAGCTCGTCGTCGAAAGCCGCGGCTCTTTCCAGCATGTTCCGGCGGAATTTCGCGGCCTTTTCCAGCATGTTCTCCGGGATATCTTCGATCTTATACTCTTTACCCAGGGTTTCGTCCTCGTAAATATACGCTTTCATCTCGATAAGGTCGGCCACTCCGCGGAAATTATCTTCCGAACCTAAAGGTATCTCGATAGGGGCGGGATTACCCTGGAGCATTTTCTCGATATTCTCAACGGCGCCGTAAAAATCAGCCCCGGTGCGGTCCATCTTGTTGATGAACGCCAGCTTCGGCACCCCGTACTTGTTAGACTGCCTCCACACTGTTTCCGATTGCGGCTCGACCCCGCCGACAGCGCAGAAAAGCGCGACCGCGCCGTCAAGGACGCGCAGGCTGCGCTCTACCTCGACCGTAAAATCGACATGGCCCGGGGTATCGATGATCGTGATCCGGTGGTCTTTCCAGAAACAAGTGGTCGCGGCGGCGGTAATGGTAATGCCCCGCTCCTGCTCCTGCTTCATCCAGTCCATCTGGGCTTTTCCGTCATGCACTTCCCCGATCTTATGGGATTTCCCGGTATAAAAAAGGATGCGTTCGGTAGTGGTAGTCTTACCAGCGTCGATATGGGCCATGATCCCGATATTGCGGACCTTGCTTAGTTCTATTTCGGGAGGTATAAAAACTTTCTCGGTTTTTACCGCCTCTTCTTTTTCCGGGGCATTTTCTTCAATATTGCCGGCATCCGGCTGCTGCGGGGCAGGCGTTTCTTCGGCAGGCGCGGGGACAGGCTCCGGAACGAAGGCCTCATCTTTAACTACCGGCTGTTCCTGGACCGGCTCAAGAGTATCCGGAGCAGGCGCCTGCTCCGGGACAGCGGCGGCCTCAGGCGCAGCAGGCGCTTCAGGCTGTTCGGCGGGCGGCTGAGGCTGGACGGAAAGAGGGGTCTCCGGCGGTTCGGTTTTTACTTCCTCAGGCGCAGCTTCCGGTTCCCGTTCACCGGTTTTACCGGATAGCCCTTGCTGGGACATCTGGACAACCCGGGCGTATAATTCCCTGATCTTATCGTCTTTCTTCTCTAACTCGTCGCCTTTCTCTTCCAGCTCTTTCTCCAGAGAGTCATATTCCTCATTAAGCTTGTTGAATTCTTTCTTGGGGACCCATTCGCACTCTTCCTGCTCTCTTTTCATCTGGGCGATCGTCGCGGCGTTATTTTTCAGCGCATCAGCTCCGTCGAGAAGCTCCTGGCGCATGCCGCCGATCTTATGCCTCATTATCTCTATTTCTTCGGTTTTCTTCTTCTCTTCTTCTTCCAAAGCCTGGATCTTAAGGCTCAACTCGCGCAACTGGCGAAAAAGATCGACGTTCTTGCTGTATTCCCCGGCGAGTTCTTTCTCCTTCTGTATCAACCGGGCTTTATCTTCCGCGGCTTCTCTTTTTATCTTATTTAATATCTCTTCGTTTTTGGCGGACCATTCTTTCTGCCGGTTCAATTCGTCCTTTGCCGCGGTTTCCGCCGCCCGGACAGCTTCCAGTTCTTTTTTCGCATTGGCGTAATTTAAGGAAAGCGCCGCCAGGTCCTGGTTCAGGGAAACGATCTGCCCTTCCATCTTGGAATTTTTTACTGAAACAGCGGCGGCGAGAGATTCTTTGTTCTTCTGGGAAGCCTGGGACGGGGAGGTAAAATAAAGATAGACCGAGTAGACGATGACCGCTATAAGGAAAACGACAAGAAAAAAACTAAACATCAATATTTCTCCGGAGTGTTAACGATAACTCTTGTTAAAAATATACTACATTAACATCTTCTTTTCAAGAAATTATAATTTTAACCGGATACAAAAAAGAAGCGGCGGGATTTGATCCCCGCCGCTTTTTATTAACCGGATTTCAGCGCACTAATTAATAATACCCCTGCATGGCGTTGGTCACTTTGGGGCTGACGCCCTGGCTTTTCAGGTATTCCACATCGCCGGCCGTAAGGCTGAACTTGGAATTGCTCATCCTGATCCGGTCGATGATCACGTCCTCGTTGACCCCCTGCCTGGTCAGATCGACGATCTGCCCGATGGACATCTGGTTGGGATTAGCCGGCTGCTGCGGAACTACCTGCTGTTGCTGCTGGGCAGGCTGTTTCTGGATCGAACTGCCGACTATCGCTCCGCCTAAAGCCCCAACCGCGCCGCCGATCAACGCGCCTTCGGCCCGGCCGCTGCCGCGATGGCTGCCCTGGTTGCCGACGATCATTCCCGCGCCTGCGCCGAGCAATCCGCCGATCACCGCGCCCTCGGGAGCGCGGTTAGTCGAACTTTCGCAACCCGCGCTTGCCGCCAGGACCACCGCGCTTATAATCACCACTGTAGCTTTTCTCATGACTCCTCCTTTTATCTATTATCTTTAAAATATCCCGGCATTTCATCCGCCCCGATGCCTGCCGGGCTGTTTTATCTAATTAAAGTGCAATTCTATCACAAAGACGCCTGCCGGGCAATAAAAAACCGGCGGATGCGGATCAAAGAGGCCGGCCGCTGCGCGCCCGGGTGCCGGAAAACAGAATAACCGCGGCAGTAATGAATAGCCCCATACTGATTATCTGCGAAGCGGTAAATATCCCGAAAATAAAATTCGCCTCGTAATAACGGAAATATTCTATAATGAAACGGAACGCGCAATAAAGCGCGATGAACGCCCAGAATAAGAAGCCTTCAAAACGTTTATGCCCCTCCAGCCAGAGCAGGAAAAAGAACATAATAAGGCAGGCTGCCGATTCATAAAGCTGCGCCGGGATGACCGGCAAAGAACAAAGCGCGCCTTGAGGGATCAGTCCTTCGGAAAGCTGCTGGGCATAAACAGGCGGATTATCTTTAAAAGGGAACCTTATCCCGAAATTGTAAGAGATCTTTCCCCAGCAGCAGCCGTTCAGGAAACAGCCGATCCTGCCTATGGCGATGCCCAGCGCAAGCGAAGGCGCAAGTATATCCATGGTCTTGCCGAACGGCATCCGGTTCCTCCTGATGAACCATACCGCGGCCGCAAAAGCGATGATCAGCCCGCCGTAGAAAACCAGCCCGCCTTCCCAGATCTTGAATATTTCTCCGGGACTGGCAGAATAATACCGCCAGTTTAATGCGACATACAACAGCCGGGCGCCGATGACCGAAGAAACCAGGATATAGAAAATAAGGTCTATGATCTTGTTCTTATCCAGGCCCTGCCTCTGGGCCCGGTAAGCGGCAAGCAGCGTTCCGGCGATAAAAGCCAACGCCAGCATCGCCCCGTATGAATAAATAGTAACCGGGCCTAATTTCAATAAATATCTATGCATGTCCCTATATCCCCAGCAACGCTTTTATCTTCGGCTTATCGAAGCCGATGATTATCGTCCCGTCTATATCCAGGACCGGAACGCCCATCTGGCCGGACTTATCGACCATCTCTTCAGCCTTATTATGATCCTGCGCCACATCGTAGTTCTCGAAAGGTATTTTGTTCTCCGTAAGGAACTGCCTGACCTGAATGCAGTAAGGGCAGCTCGGCGTGCTGTATACCAGTATTTTATTCGCCACGGGTTCCTCCTTCTTTAAGCTGGACCGGGGTCAGATCGATTATCTCCCCGACTTCCATCAGGATCATATATTTCGGTTTAGGAAGAGCTGCCTCGGGATGGCGCGGATGCCCGGAGTCGCCATGAATATTTCTCAACAGCCGCCGCGTGATCCGGGAAATGATCTTTTCATCCCAGGCCTGGACGATATCCGGGGTAAGCTCGCCTGCCGGGACGATCTTTGCCCGTCCTTTCAGGCAGTACCCGCTGAATTTCTGCTCATCGACCGAAACAATGCTTATCCGGTCATTCCTTTTCAGGTTTTCCAGCGTGCGTTCCAGGTAAAGATCAAGCAGGTAGATCCTTCCGGACCTGTCTATTTTAACGATCCCCTTGCAGGAATTATGGATGCTTCCGTCGGGACAACAGCTGGAAACGATCACAAACCCCTGTTTGTTCAACGCGTCGGATATCTCCTCGGGAATAGTCGCCATCGTTTATTTTATTTCCAGCCTCACAGAATTCTGCCACAACCCGTGGATGTTGCAGAAAGCAAAAGCTAAAATAGTCCCCGGCTTATCGGTCTTAAAGACCGCCTGCGCTTCGGGATAAGTATAAACGCCCCCGAGGTTAGGTCCCTGGCCGGATTCGCCGTGAGCGCTGAACTCGAAACGCCCGACCTGGAAAGGGAATTTTTCCCCGTCCGCCAGGAAATAAAGCTCGATCCAGCGGATATGATGCTCCGTAGTATTAGGATGCGGTATCTCTTTGCCGACGCTGACTTTTACCGGGAAGCTCTTCCCTTTTTCCGCCGCTTCCGGAGCTTCGATGACCGGGGCATGCTTTTCTTTTTTCCAATCCGCGCTTTGGAACAGATCTTTCAATTCCGCCATTTCAACCTCCTGGTTTACCGCCTCCACACCGGTTGCGGCGATGGTATCTATTTTATTTTATCCGCGAAATCCCCGGCGAATTTTACGCAAGCCGCGGTCTCCTGTTCATCCGGGACGAATTTGGCCGAACACGAAGGGACAGCGGCCTCGATGCCGGCTGATTTCAGGAACTCCTCTATCTCCTTTACCGCCCCGCCGGCCCAGCCGTATGAGCCGAAAACCCCGGCCAGCCTGCCTTTAGCCTTGAACCCTTTAAGCAAATACAGGAACCCGGCTAGATTCGGGAGCATGCCGTTATCGTGGGTCGACGAACCGAACAAGAACCCTTTCGCGTCCAGCATATCCTTGAATACGTCGGTGCGGTCGCAGCTGTTGACGTCGCAAAGTTTGACTTCCAGCCCCCGCCCGATAAGCGTATCGGAGATCACCCGGGCCATTTTCCCGGTCGAACCCCACATGGTCTCATAAACCACTATTACTTTAGGCTTAGTTTCCTGTTTAGCCCAGCCGATATAGGCCTTGACGATCTGCAAAGGATCTTTCCGCCAGATGATCCCGTGGCTGGGAGCTATCATCGAAACCGGAAGATTCAATTTCAGTAATTCATCGATCTTACGCGAAATGACCGTCCCCAAGGGCCAGAGAATATTGGCATAGTATTTCTTGGCTTCATCCATCAATTCGCAGCTATCGGCCTGGTCGTTAAAAAGGCTGCTGCCGGCCAGGTGCTGGCCGAAAGCGTCGTTAGGCAGCAACAATTCATCTTCCCGGCAATAGGTGAACATGCTGTCCGGCCAGTGGATCATGGGAGCTTCAATGAAAGTCAAGGTCTTTTTCCCCAGGCTCAAAGTGTCCCCGGTCTTAACAACCTGGAAATCCATCCCGCAGTAATAATTCTTATATAACCCTTCTTTGCATTTTTCCGTACCGAAAACTTTGGCTTTCGGGCATACTTTCAACAGCTCCGGTAAAGCCCCGGAATGGTCGGTTTCCACGTGGTTGGCAATGATATAATCGATCTTCGCCGGATCGATTATCCGGCGGATATTATCCAGCATTTCCCTTGTGAAAGGCGCGTAAACCGTATCCACAAGGGCGGTCTTTTCATCCACGATCAAATAGGCGTTATAGCTGCTGCCGCGGGAAGTGCTGAAAGTGTGCCCGTGGAAAGAACGCATGTTCCAATCGACAACGCCTACCCAGTAAACGCCTTTCTTGATCTCAAGCGCCCGGGACATTTCAGGCCTCCTCGAACTTGCTTTTATCCACGCCGCAGACCGGGCAGACCCAGTCGGCGGGGATCTGCTCGAAAGGTGTTCCCGCGGCGATCCCCCCGTCGGGGTCTCCGGCAGCCGGGTCATAGATATAACCGCAAACGGTGCAGCGATATTTCTTCATAATAGCCTCCTTTGGTTTCAGCGTTTCTTCTTTAACGTAAGTCGGGGCGCCGGCCGGGGTCAGGCCGCGTTTGACCTGATGATAATAATCATAGGTCATCGGCTTGCCGCCGGAAACGGTTTCGGCGTCAACAAGTTCTCCCAGGAAAAGCGTATGCGTGCCGCAGTCGAACTTATCGATAACTCTGGCTTCCATCCAGGCCAGGCTGTTATCTAAAACTACCGGGCAGCCGGAATCAAGAAGTTTGTATCCGGTATTCTTGAATTTATTCTCAGCGCGGCCGGATCTAAAACCGAACAACCCGATGAACGCCATCGGCGTTTCCTGGCCCAGGATGGAAACGCTGAAAACGCCGCTGGAAAGGATGAATTCATGGGTTAAATTATTTTTGTTGATGCTGACGGCGACAGCCGCCGGAGAACCGGTAACCTGGAAAACGGTATTGGCGATCTGGCCGTTTATTCCCCCCGCGCGATGCGAAGAAACGACATACATGCCGTAGCCGATATTATGCAGGACTTTAAGATCCATTGCTTCCCCCATTATCCTCTACCCCGGATGCGGATACCGGTTCAACCGCTGCATATATTATCTCACAAGCTTAAAATTACGACAATATTTTTAGGAAAACTTTCCGGGGATAGCCGCCGCGCAGAAAGCGCATTTTCCCTGCTTGATATTGTTCTCTAAAACGTCGAAACCCCGGCGGCGGATCAGCAATTTAGCGCAATTGTGGCAAATGGTGTCGCTGCCCCAATCCTGGACGTTGCCGGCGTAAACGTATTTCAACCCGGCATTCTTTCCGATCTCCACGGCCAGCCGCAAGGTTTCTTCCGGGGTAGCCCGGGTCCCGGTAAACTTATAATTAGGGAAAAACCGCGAAATGTGCCAGGGAATACCGTTATCCACGCTTGCCAGGAACCCGGCGATCCCCTTCAATTCCCCGGGGGAATCGTTCGACCCGGGGACGATCAGCGTAGTTACTTCCACCCATATCCCCATCCGGCGCATCGACCTTATCGTCTGCAGGACCGGCTCTAAAGAACCTGCGCAGACTTTTTTGTAGGAAGCGCCGTTAAAATATTTCAGGTCCACGTTGGCCGCGTCAAGATAAGGCCCGGCCGTCTCCAGCGCTTCGGGGCTCATATATCCGTTGGTCACGAAAATATTATACAGCCCTTTTTCTCTGGCCAGCTTAGCGCATTCATAAGCGTATTCGAAGTAAACCGTCGGCTCGGTGTAGGTATAAGAGATGCTCGGGCAGCCCTTGCGCAGCGCGGAAGAGACTACCGCTTCCGGAGCCAGGTCCAGGCTGGAATAATCGGGGACATCGGCGGTCCGTAACTGGGATATTTCCCAGTTCTGGCAGAAGCCGCAGCGGAAATTACATCCGGCGGTAGCGATGGAGAATGTCCGCGTTCCGGGCAGGAAATGATAAAGAGGTTTCTTCTCGACAGGATCGGCGTTGGCGGCGACAGCTTTACGGTAAACCAGCGAATACAGCGTGCCGGCTTCGTTCTTGCGCACTCCGCAGAAGCCGGATCCGCCTTCCCCGATCCGGCACTGATGCGCGCAAAGATAGCAATGCACGGATTGGTTATCCAGTTTTTCATAAAGCATCGCTTCTTTTCTCATGCCCGCCTCTTACCGGCTCAATGTCCGGCCGCGCCGTCTTCTTTATCGATCCCCGCGGCCATAAGGTATCCCCGCGCCCTTTCCGCCAGTTTGTAGCGGGAGACTATTTCCCAGAACGCGCCGCTGTGGTTCGGCTCGATCAAATGGGCCATTTCATGGACGATCACGTAATCCCTGACCCAGTCCGGCATCAGGCCGATCCGGTGCGAGATGCGGATACGCGCGTCCCGGCAATTACAGCAGCCGTATTTAGATTCCTGGCCGGTGACGTATTCGATGGAATTAATCTTAAGCTTATTCTGGAAATATTTTTCGTTGATCCGGGCGGCGATATCGAAAAGGCTTTGTTTACGGTCAAGTTCTTCTTTGATCTTCCTCTTCTCGAATTTAACTTTAAAACCGCTGACTATCCTCTCCAGGTGTTCCGGGGATATCAAAAGCGGCGCGCTGACCAGAAGAGTATCTTTAACCATTCTGGCGCCGACCGTGCGTTTTCTTCTTCTGGAACGGATGATCTTTATTTCCATTACCTGTCCACCCCGTTCGATCTCAGGCAATCCGAATACACCGCCCGGTTTATCTCGAGCATGGCGAAGAACCCGTTCTTCGACTGTTCGGAAACGATGTTGGCCCTTTCGGAGCACATTTTCCTGACCCGGGAAGGCCGGATCATGAACCAGTAGAAAATAACGATCAAAAATATTATCCCCGCCCACAAAGCGATTATCATGAACCATCTCTGAAGATTACTCATCGTATCACCTCTGAAATTATACATACGCAAGATTTTGCGGGTCCTGTCAAGGCATGGTTTCCGGGGACGCTTGTCCTGCCCCAGCGGGGCAGTCCTGCGCTCGGTTCGGCTTCGTCGCTCTCACCTGTAATTTCCCGTGCTGGTGAACCATGCCCGCTCCTCGCCTTTACGCCCCTCCAACCAAGCCTTGCCATCCGCAAAATCCACCATTCTGAATAATACTAAAAATATAACGACTTCCCATGGCTTTACAATTTTATTCTAAAATTAGCTGTTAATATTTTTAGCGTTTCAAAATCATCCGCTCTAAAATCCTTCGGCATACCCAAAGTCTGAAAAAATTTATTTGTTCTTATTTGATCTTTCAACAAATGGGGATATTTAAGGCAAAACCATACTTCAAACATTATAGCAGATGGAGATTGCCTATATTTAAGACATTTATCGGATACCAAGTGTCTAAACAAATGACACGCTTCAAGAATACGGAAAGATACTGCATCGGTTTCATAAAATAACACGTCTTCGGAATCCTTGTCGGCATGTTTAGAAAAGTTTTGAGCTTCATGAAGTTTTTTGATCCATACTTTCTTATATTCAGGTTTTATTATATCCGAATCGTGAAACGGAGATTCAATACCATACTTCTTACCTATCGGAATTAACACGCCGATGACAGCGCCTATCAATGTTTCAATAACTATAGGATTTGTTCTATCGAAAAATTAAAAGATAGCTTCATTTAGTTGTATTTCTGCAGTCTGAATTTTACTAATTCTAATCTTCATTAGTTCATTTCTTAGTAGGTCCTAAACAAAATTCTTCGATAGAGTTATCTAATCTGGAAAAATCTCTAACTTGTTTTATACGAGAAGATGTTATATGAAAATGTTTCCAGCAATCAATAACTATTTGTTCCCACTGTTTCCCAGATCTTCTCTTATACTGATTAAATCCTCTACTAGGACAACAGTTAGTAGAACCAATAATTAAACCATTGAGAAGAGGAAGCTTCATTGCAAAACAATATTCTCCTAATTGTCCGGCGTAAACTCCAGCTTGTTTATGACTTAGCCCACAACTATTCTCTAATTCGGAATAAGTAACGCACCGCTTATTTCTTGCGGCTAAAATCATATACCGAATAAAACATTTAAATTTATCTGTACTAAAATTTAACTCTCTCCTTTGTTTAGCCATAGCTCTCCTTTTTTTGAATGCCGAACGTATAGAAACTTGAATCCGTTATCTCTATAATTTATTTCTTTCTATATCCAACGTCTTCCCCCTTCCACTACTTAAAGTACTTTACAATTATTGTATGGCGAGATAAGTCTCGCACTTGGCACTTTTAAGGGGTGGCTTATCGGGTGTGAGCAGGGCTTCATCAGCCCGGAGCGGGCATGGTTGCCTGTCTATTTATTATCGGGCAGAGCGAAGGGCTGATGCAGAGCGCAGGCCTGCACGCTGGGCAGGACAAGCGCCCCTGCGAATACCCGATAAGACAGGACCCGTTAAAAGCGCACTTGGCGAAACTTTGTAAAAGAACCGCAAAAACCATCCTAGTATCTTCCGATGTCTCTTAAGCGCTTGTCGGTGATGCCGAAATGGTGCGCGATCTCGTGCTGGATGGTGCGCTTGATCTCTTCGCGCAGGTCCAGGCCGTTCTCCCTGCACTCGCGCTCGATGCTTTTCTTAAAAAGCGTGATCTTATCCGGCAGGACCAGGCCGTAATTAACGGTCCTGTCGCTTAGCGGCACGCCCTCGTAAAGCCCGAGGTAACCGCCGGCTTTCTGCGCGTTTATGACCACGTCCACATTCTGCAGTTTATCCCTGAACTGCCCGGGGAGGCTCTTCAGGACTTCTTTTACGATCTTCTCGAATTCTTCGCGGGTCATAATCTGTATTTCTCGGATTCTTCATCGGGCACCGGCCTGGCGTTTAAAACGCTCCATGCGGGTTCCGGCAGGCGGCGGTAAGAGATATCCGCGGACGCTCTCCCGGCCAGGTCGCAATACCTGGCGATGATCCCCGCGGAAAGAGCGATCGTCTCCGGATTAAAGTTCCCGCGGGCCAGGGCGCTGGGGCCGGCCAGGTCCGCCGGAGGCACGAATAAAATATCTCCGTCATCCGCCAGCTTTTCGATATCCTCATTCTCCGCTTCCACCCTGCCGACTATAAGCTTGGCGTCCGGCGCGAAACGGTAATGGCGTCCGAGTTTTAACAACGCCACGTTAGCCAGGTCGTATTTGCCGAATTTCATCAAATCGCGCAGCCTTTTGGCAAAAAGAGGGTCGGTCAAAAGGCATCCGCCGGAAGCGTTGGGATAATCCAGGACCCCCAGCATCACCGCCAGTTCCATCTGCGGCCTTCTGGTGCGCCCGGTAAAATCGAATAACTTATCCCGGTCGATCCAGCCTTCACGCTCGGGTATGCTCGGTTCGAGAAGCTTGGCCGAAAGAGGCCGCAACAAAAGCCCTTCCACGCCGGCTTCTTTAGAGATCATATCCAGCGCCGGATGGTGCTGGGACATCGGCCGCTGCCCGACGACCTCTCCGCTGATCAAGAACGAAGCGCCCAGGGAGGCCATCATTTCTTTCGCTTTTTTCAGCATCAATATCTTGCAGTCTATGCAGGGATTGATGTTCTTGCCGTATCCATGCCGGGGATGCCTGACTATATCCAGGAATTCCTCCCCCAATTCCACTGTCTTCAGCTCGATGCCGGCGTTGCTGGAAAGCCGGCCGGCTAACTCGGTGGGAGTGACATTGGTCTTTTTCTTGCGCAGGCAGAACGGCGTCTTGAAATAAACCCCGGTAACCTCGATCCCCAGGTCTTTGACCGCTTTAGCGGCGAGGATACTATCCAGCCCGCCGGATATCAATGCGATAGCTTTCATTTTATCCTTCAACAGTATTTATCCGTCTGAGAAATGCCCGCCGCGGCAATGCCCACGGTAAAAGCATTTGTCCGGATAATGAACAGCGCGGCGCCTCAGGTAACCCGGAAAAAACAAAAGCGCTGGAATTGTTTTTCCAGCGCTTCCGGTAAAATGTGCAGGAACGCGCCGCCGGCCAGCGCTACGCCGGAAAAACCGGCAAGACAAATATTCTCCCGGGCGGCGGCTCGCCTTTAAAGAACTCCGCTATCCCCGATAGAAAGACCACGCCAGCCGGGGATCTGCTCGAGGGCGTCCGGGTCAAAACCATGGCAAAGATATTATCCTAAATTCGGTTTTCTGCCTTTATTCGCCTTCTTGGTCCGCCAGTTAAGCTTTCCTCTGCGTTTTCTCTTTCCCATTTTATCATCCTTATAGTTGAAAGGTTAAAGTATAAGTTAATACCTGTAATAACCCGGAGGGACTGTCTGCGAAATATAGCGCACGCCTTCGATCACGCAAATACGTATCGCTTTTTCCATCGGGGTGTTGGCGTAAGACGCCAGTCCCGCGCCTAACGGCCAGCCGCCGAAAAATCCGGCCATGAAACCGCCGGAAATATCCGTGGCCTGGCCCTGGACACGGGTTGAAGCCAATACCTGCGAATCAGAACTGTCTATTATCCGGATATCCAGCGCGATGTGCGCCTTATTCAAAGACATCCCTAAAAGCCCGCCGAGCATCCCGCTTCCGACCCCGCCGCCGCCGCCGACGCCGCCTGCGCCTCCGGAAGCCTGCGGCTCAAATTCCGCAACCGCCGCCGTTATAATCAGATCGGCGGTCTTGATCTGGCCGCGCTGCGCCCCGGAAGCCGCCTGAGCGGCCGTCCCGGAAACAGCCAGATCCTGTTCCTGCATAACAGCGTTCAGGACCTGCCGCTCAACAACCCGGAACCGGTTGCTGTTGACTAAAGCTGTGATCAGCATTTCCCGTAATCCTGTGCCGATCTCCCCGGTAGCTTTCGCCGACTTGACGTCGAAATCCGATACTGCGATGCGCGCTTTCAGGCCGCTATAAGCCGGCAACGGCGTTGCTCCGGCGTTATTATCAACCTTGCCGCCTGGCCGGGTGAACCTCTCAATTGTTTCGCATCCGGCTGATCCGGCCAGAAGGGCCGCGCAAAAGAGAAGAAATATACACTTTCTCATTTTATCAAACACATTACCCCGGCATTCACCGTTTTTATTGTTTATTGACGGCTGCGACCAGTTTAGGCGCAAGGTTCTCTGCCGCTTTTACCAGGGCTTCCCTGCCCCCGGTGACGGCATCGGGATGCACGGAATTCCCCGCGGCATCAAGGTAAGCGACAACCTTGCTGTCTTTGACCCGGATAAGCTTTGCGGAAAGATTGGCAAAACATGAACGCATGTTCGACGCGGGCGCAAAACCGCCGCTGGAAGCCACTGCTTTACCCACAACCACGTAATCCGCTTTAGAAAGATTCCCCAGCTTAACGCAATCTTTCTCCGGCGGATCAAGCAGGCGGAAAGCCCTGTTTTTCTTAACCAGACCGGATAACTGCGACGGCTCCAGCACTTCACACCCGGAATCGATCAGCTTACGGGCGATTATCGCTTCGCTTGCCGACAGGTCTATTTCACTGGCCCACCAGGACTTCTGAGGGCCCTCGATATTCTGTTCGGCGATCAACAGGATCAACCTGGGCTTGGCCGCCCCCTGGACGCCGGCAAAAACAGGGACAAAACTCAAAGCTACTATTAAAGATAAGAAAAAAACCGGTTTTCTCATATTCGCCCCCTGTTTGCCTTAATTATACTATATTAAATGGCCTGAACTGTCAAGCAAATCCTAAGCACTTTGCAGCAATTCAGGCAGGTCTTTGATCTTTTTGATTATTTTCCAGGGTCTTTCCCTGCGGATCTGGCTTATTGAGCTTGATCCTGTGGTTACGATAACGGTTTTCACTCCGGCCCGCTTTCCGGCTATCGCGTCAATGATCATATCTCCCACATAAACCGTATCCCGGGCAGGAACGGAAAGTCTTTTCATGATCATCTTCAGGATCTGCGGGTCAGGCTTGCCGGATCTAAGCTTATCCGCGCAAAGCACATAATTGAAATACGGTTTCAGGCCGAGATGGCGGATCAGGATCCAGGAGAACCTTGTCGGACGGTTACTGGCCACCGCCAGTTTATATCCCCGGCGTTTCAGCCCGCTTAAAAGCCGGACAACCCCGGGGAAAACTTTGCTGTATCTGGCCAGGCTGCCTTTATGGTGGCGGCGGTAAGCCTCCAGCACTGCTTTTGCGTCTTCCTCTTTGACAAAAGACCTTAAAAGATGCGCATCCCCCCATCCGACCGCTTTACGGACCACGGCCGCGCTTTGCCTGGGATAACCGAAACGGCTCATCGAAAAGTTAAAACTCCGGGTGATAGCCGTATAGGCGTCGATCAAAGTCCCGTCCAGGTCGAATATAATAAGTTTATTTTTTTTCATATTTAAGAAAAAGGGCAGGAATCTCTTCCTGCCCTTGGGAACCTTTAATATTTTTATATCCCGGGGTTATTGAGCCTCGCCCGCTTCAGGGAGCCGTGACATTATCCGGAGTATTCTCTTCCTGCGTGGACGCCGGATTTTCCGCGACAGGTGCGGATTCCGAAGGATTGGCCGGTTGTTCTAACACAGGGGCTTCTTCCACCGGTTTAATTTCCTGCGCAGGCGCTTCTTTTTTAGGCGTTTCCTGCGGATTAAGGTCTTCCACGCTCTCCGGCTGTTCTACGCTGACGGCAACCGCCAGATATTTATTATCCGCGGCCGGGACATAATCGATACTGGCCATATCCTGCGGCTTGATATCCTCGAACGATTTAACGTTCTCAAATATCGTTTTAGCGTCGACGTAAACGGTCGCCTGTTTCTCGATGTCGGTATCGTAATCAAGATAAGTAAGAACCAGCGATCTCCCGGAGATATCCACGGAGTTAACCTCGCCGTAAAGCCATTCCGAAGGAACAGGTTTAGCCGCGGCGGGCTGCGCCTGGGAGGATCCATCGGAAACTGCGGCAGCGGTTTTATTGCCCTGGGATTCATTCTGGGAAAAAGCCGCGGCGGAAAAAGAAAGGACAATAAGCCCGATAAATACCCGTATCAAAGACCTTTTCATTTACTCCTCCTTGTTAACAGCGGGCTATTAAAAAATAGCCCTGCACCTGTCTTTTATCTTACGGTAGATCAAAAACGCCAATCCGGCTTTGCACAGATCCCCGGGTATAAAAGGGGCCACGCCCATCAGCATCGCCTGGAAAAAAGAGCATTTCAGGAACACTTTAAGCCAGAACGCGCCGACAAACAATAACAGGAACGCCCCTGCGCAAAATATCAATAAAGACGGTAACCGGCCGCGCGCTTTATCCGCGCGATAACCGATCAACAAAGATGCCGCGATAAATCCGGCCAGATATCCCGCGGTAGGGCCGCAGAGATACGACAACCCGCTGCCGGCCTGGGTAAAAACAGGAAGGCCGGCCAGGCCGAGCGCGATATAAAGCGACTGGGCCAAAGCGCCGCCCTTATTGCCGAGGACCCCCGCGCCCAGCAAAACAAAAAAAGTCTGCAAAGTAAGCGGCACCGGGGAAAACGGCAGCGGGATCCGCACAAAAGCTCCCAGCGCCGTAAGGACCGCGAAAAAACTTATCCCGATAACCCGGACAGCTGTTTTATTGCGGATAATTTCTTTATTAAAGATCAATTCCATGGATTGTTATTCCTTTTCTTTACCCAAGATTATTATAGTTATTAATACTAGATTATTATACTAGAAAAAAAATAAAAAGAAAGGGTTAATTGGCAGGCGTTTTGCGTCTGCGGACAATTAACCCTTTCCTTTATGAACGTTATTATTCTTTGGCTATAGCCAGAGTGATTATGCCGGCTAAAATGAAGAATAAGCCGACGCTGCCTTTGATCAGCACCCAGAGATACGCCCAGCCTTTATAAACCAACCACGCGCCGAAGGCCAGGAATGCCAGGCCCAGGATCACTTTGAATATCGTAGCCAGTATTTTCTTTCCATCTTCGTTTTTTACTTCCGTTTTCGCTTCTTCTGCCATTTCTCTCCTCCTTGTTAACGACACTCCGCTTCAACCTTGGGCCGGGCTTTCCACCGGCGGTGGATCCAGCTCCACTGAGAAGGATATCTGCGGATATAGCGTTCTATTATATCGGTTATTTTCTGAATATTGACCCTTATAGACTCTTGTTCGTCGGCTGATCTTTCCAGTTTTATTTCCGGCTCAAAGAATATATCATGCGTATCATCGGGCTGCCTGACGATAAAACACGGCACGATCACCGCGCCGGTACGCCGGGCCAGCACAACCGGCCCGATAGCGGTCGCCGCTTTGTTCCCGAAAAAATCGACGAAAACCCCGCCCGAGCCGAAATTCTGATCAAGCGGTATCAAGAGCGCGCGGTTATTGCGCAGGCTCCGGATCGCGTTTTCCACGCAAGCCCTGCGGGGAAGGCTCAGGATGGTCTCGACGTCGATCCTGCCCCGTTCCGCTTCGAAGATCTCTTCAACGCGCCCTTCCTTGAGCGGACGCATGATCACGGAAGTTTTGTATCCTTCCAGGCTGAGTTTAGCCAGCATCAGGGGAAAATTCCCGAAATGCGCGCTGACCAGGATCACCCCTCTGCCGGATCGCAGCGCCCGGTCCAGGATCTCCCGGTTGCGGATACGCACGATCCTGCGCCCGAAATCAGGCTTATGTATAAGATACAGCAATTCGCCCGCTGATTTAGCCATATCCTGGAAACATTCCCAGGCGATCCGTTTTCTTTCCTTAACGGTCAACGCTTCGCCGAAAGCGCTCTTCAGCCCGGCTAAAGCGGTCCGCCGGTGCCTGAAAAAGACCACTCCCAGAAAGCGCCCCATGAACCTGGAAATAAGATAAATCCCTTTCTGGGTGACATGCTGCCCTATCAAAGAGCAAAGTTCCACTATAAAGCGGACAAAAACAAAGATTAAAGATTTCCGTATCTTAGTTAACACCATTCTATTAGGACAAAATCATTATACCAGACAACCGATGTTTGGCAAGAACAATTAAAGTTTATAACCGAATTTCCGCAAAATCCCTTTACGCCAGGATACATCCTGTTCATTCTCAAGGCCTTTGGGTTTTGATCCGTCTATAACCCCCATTATTCCCCTGCCGGTCCCGTTATCGGCTATGATCACTTCTACCGGGTTAGCGCTGGCGCAATAGACCGCGCAGACCTCAGGAACGTTTTTCAGGCTGTTGAGGAAATTTATCGGGAAAGAATCCCGGATCAGGATGACAAAACTATGGCCGCATCCCAGCTCAAGGGCGTTTTCCGCCGCCAGGGACTTTAATTCCCCGTCCGTCCCCTCGACCCTGACCTTGCATTCCCCCGAAGACTCGGCGAAAGCCAGCCCGAATTTAACCCCGGGGACATTATTGACCATCACCTCGTAAATATCTTCCACTGTCTTGATAAAATGGCTCTGGCCCAGGATCAGGTTCACCTGTTCGGGTTTTCTGATCCGGATCGATCTGAATTCCAGCATTCCTTCACCTCTTTATTTTAGGAAAATATTATTCTATCACAGGCCCGCGGGAGAAGCAATCCGCAAAAACCTAAAGCCCCTTCAGGATGAACCACAACCCGATACTGGAAACGATGCCCATCACCCCGCCGAAATAGAACGGGGCCGCCGGGCCGAAAACTTTCCAGAGGAGACCGGCCAGAAGCGAAGCGGGCAGCAAACCTATACCGACCAGCGTGGCCTGCAGGCCTATAGCCGTCGCTTTGAACTCCTGCGGTGCGATATCCGCTATCAGCGCTTTTTCCACCCCTTCCGTGAAACTTATATATAATCCGTAAACCGCGAACAGCCCCCAGATCGCGGCGGACGAAGTGAAGACCGCGAACCCCAGGTAGACCAGGCCGTAAAAAAGGTACCCGGCGACCATGATCTTTTTCTTGCCGATCTTATCGGAGAGTTTCGCCGCGGGATACGCGAATATCCCGTAAACTATATTGTAAGTCAGGTACATCAGGATAACTACTGCCAGCGGGTTGCCCAGGTTCTGGGCCCGCAGGAGCATGAATTGGTTGGAAGAGTTCCCCAGGGTAAAAATAAAAGAAAAGATCAAAAACATCTTTAAGCGCTTATCCAGGGATTTCCACTGGAATTTTATCTTCTTCGCCGGGATACCGGAATTATCTTTTTTCTCTTTTACCAGGAACAGGAAAACCACTCCGAGAACTGCCGGGATCAAGGAGATCAGGAAAACCTCGCGCACCGGGTTCTTGAAATTGACCACCAGCAGGTACGCCAGAAAAACCCCTAAAGTCGCCCCGGCGGTGTCCATTGCCCGGTGCAGGCCGTAAGCCGCGCCTCTGCTGCCGCTGGCCGCGCTGTCGGCGATGATCGCGTCGCGCGGCGCGGTGCGGATGCCCTTGCCGAAACGGTCGATGATCCGCCCCGCCAATACCGCCGGCCAGCTCAAAGCCAGGAACAAGAACAGCTTGCCCACTGCCGAAGCGGCGTAGCCGAAAATGGTGAACGGTTTTCTCTGTTTGATCTTATCCGACCAGAAACCGAAGAAAACTTTCGTCAAACTCGCCAGGCTTTCGGCAACGCCTTCGATCATCCCCAGCACTGCCGGGCTGGCCCCCAGTGTCCCGACCAGGAAAGCCGGGAGTATCGGGTAGATCATTTCGCTGGCGATGTCGGTAAGCAGGCTGGTAATGCCTAAAATAATTATATTAAACATACCTGCTCCTTTTTTTTCTCGCGGCGCTTAAAGCGATCCAGGAGAATACCGCGGCCAGCGAGCATAATATCATCATTAATTTATCCCCGGCGCGGGTGTATACCGTATGAACCGGTCTTCTCAGCGGTATCGAGGCGGTCTTAAAACCGCCGACGAATATCTCGTTGCCGGAATTATCCGCCACAGCCGAAACCAGGCAGCCTTCAGGGCTGATGAACCCGGATATCCCGGTGTTGGCGCTGCGCACTACGAACACGCGGTTTTCCACCGCCCGGAACACCGACGCCTGGCAATGCTGATAAGAAGCGAATGTCCTTTTATACCAGGCGTCATTGGTGATATTGATCAGGTATTGCGCGCCGTTATTCACGAACCGCCGGGAGATCTCCGGAAAAACATCCTCAAAACAGATAAGCACGCTGAACTTCGAAAGCGCGGGATACTCCGCCTCTCCCGGCTTATAAAGGCCGAAAACCGAATATTCCCTGCCCGGGCTGACATCGCCTATGGGCGCGATGGTTTGCAGGAACGGCAAGGCGTCCCGGAGCGGGATATACTCCCCGAACGGGACAAGATGCAGCTTATTGTAACGCCGGACCGGTTCGCCTTCAGCCGAGACCAGGACAGCGCTATTGTAGAATTTCTCCGAAACGGCTGTTACCGCTCCAAAAAGCAGCGGGGTCCGGATCTCCCGGGCCAGGCCGCGCACCATGCCGTAATACTGCGGTTCCTCTTCCAGGACCACCGGCAAAGCCGCTTCCGGCCAGACGATCAGATCCGGCCTATCCCGGGCTGCCAGGCGGGAAAGATCCGAATATTTTTCTATTATCCGGCCGCGGGCTTCGGGGTACCATTTTAATTCCTGGGGTATATTGCCCTGGATAACCGAGATCTTGACATACCGGCCGGCCTGATCCGCCGGCGCGGACGATCTGAACAGTTTAAAATACCCGTATCCGAATACCAGCGCCAGGATCGCGAAAGGAACGGACAGGACCCGGAGCTTCTGCCGGAAACCCGCGGGGCGGCGAAGCCCGGCGAACTGGTAGATCCCGCTGTTGACCGCCATTACCGCGAAAGACACGCCCCAGGCCCCGAAGATATCGGCTATCTGTATCGCCGGAAGGTTTAAATACTGGCTGTATCCCAAAAGCGCCCAGGGGAACCCGGTAAAAAGATGGCTGCGCAAATATTCGACCAGCACCCACAGCGAAGGGATGAACAGCGCCCTCGCCGGGCAGGACAATCCTGAAGATAAAGGCACAAATATCCCGAACAGCCCGAAAAATAGCGCCAGATACAGGGCCAGGACGATCGTTCCCGGGAACGTTACGTTAACCAGCCAGCAGATGGTGACCGACCAGAAAACAACTCCGCAGAGAAATGCCAGAAGAAAAGATATTCTTTTGGATTTATTTCTCAGGGCCAAGAATAACGGGACAAAAGCGAACCAGGCGAGGAATTCCAGGTTAAACCGGGGGAAAGACAAAGCCAGCAACGATCCGGAAAGCGCGGAAAGTAATAAACCGGGAAGAAGGTTCTGCCGGCGGCCGGCAGCCGGCTGGCTTGATGGCATTATTGTCCGCAGCACTTTTTGTATTTTTTCCCGGAGCCGCACGGGCAGGGATCGTTCCTGCCGACTTTGGGCTGACCGGATTTCACCTGGGTAACTTTCGCCTGCGTATGGGCTGTGCCGGTAACCGGCTCATCCTGCCGTGATACGGGAGCTTCGGCTTGCGGGTGGACCATTTCCTGGGGAGAAGAAAAAACTCCGCGGAACCGCTCCGGTCTTGCCGGCTGGAGTTTAAAGATCATTTCCAGGGATTCCTCTTCGATCCCGGCGATCATCAGGTTAAAATAATTAAAGGCCTCGTTCTTATACTCTATCAAAGGGTCCTTGTGGCCATAAGCGCGTAAGCCGATGCCCTCGCGCAGTTTGTCCATTGAATACAGGTGGTCTTTCCATTTGCTGTCGACTATCTGCAGGAAGACCATCCGCTCGAGATAACGCATCATCTCCGGCCCGACGTTCTTTTCTTTTTCCTGGTAATAACCGGTCAGGAGCTTGACGATATTTTCTTCCGCCGCGGCTTTATTCCCGCCTTTAAAATGATCGGCGGACGGCTCAAGCCCGAATTTATCCTTTATGGCCGCGCAGACCTCGAGCGCGTCGTTCTCGGTCAGAGACTCGGCGTCCTGCCTGACGGACTGGGAAACTTTTTCTTTGACGATCCTCTCGACCATGCCCAGTATCTCATCCTTAAGAGCGACTCCCTCGAGTATCTGGCGGCGCTGGCCGTAAATGACTTCCCTCTGCTTGCTCATTACATTGTCGTATTCCAAAAGCTGTTTGCGGATCTCGAAATTATGCTGCTCGACCCGCCGCTGCGCGGTCTCGATGGACTTGGAGATCATCCTGGCCATATGGCCTTCTTTAAGCGTAAGCGGTTCCCCGCCGGTATCCACGCCTTCGAGAAGCTTGATGATCCACTCCGGGGCGAACATGCGCATCAATTCATCCTCGAAAGATACATAGAAACGCGACGAGCCGGGATCGCCCTGGCGGCCGCAGCGGCCGCGCAGCTGGTTGTCGATCCTTCTGGCTTCGTGGCGTTCGGTGCCCAGGACATGCAGGCCTCCCAGTTCCACGACCTTGCGGTGCTCCTCTTCGGTCTCTTTTTTGAATTTCTCCAGGAAGTTCTTATAATCATCCGGCAAAGTTTGCTCTCCGGCCGCCGCTTTCTGCCTGACGACCGACTTCGCCATAAATTCGGCGTTGCCGCCCAGAAGGATATCCGTTCCGCGGCCGGCCATGTTGGTAGCGATGGTAACGCCTTTGAACCTGCCGGCCTGGGCCACGATCTGGGCTTCCATCTCGTGGAACTTGGCGTTGAGCACCTGATGAGGGATACCCTTGCGCTTAAGGATTCCCGCCAGGACTTCCGACCTGTCGATAGTTATGGTCCCGACCAATACCGGCCTGCCCTTGTTATAAAGTTCGGTTATCTCATCGACCACCGCGGTGAACTTTTCCTTCTCGGTCTTATAGACCAGGTCGGGATAATTGGCGCGGATAAGCGGGCGGTTGGTGGGAAGGGTTACCACGTCAAGTTTATAAATGGCCTTGAATTCGTTGGCTTCGGTATAAGCGGTGCCGGTCATCCCGGAAAGCTTCTCGTACATCCGGAAATAATTCTGAAAAGTGATCGTGGCCAGGGTCTGGTTCTCCTGCTCGATCTTCAGCCCCTCCTTGGCCTCGATAGCCTGATGCTGGCCGTCGGACCACCGCCGGCCGGGCATAAGCCTGCCGGTGAACTCATCGACGATGATCACCTGCCCGTCTTTAACGATGTACTCGCGGTCAAGCTTAAAGAACTCCTTGGCCTTAAGCGCCTGGATAGTATGGTGCTTGCATTCCATGGTCTCCAGGCTGTGCAGGTTATCCACTCCCCAGAGCTTGGCGGTCTTGATCTCGCCCGGCTCGGTCAGGGATATCGAATGCGCTTTGTCGTTGGCCAGGTAATCGAATCCCTTAGACAGGTCCTCGCCTTTATATTTAGCGTTAGTCTCCTCGTTATCGGTGACCATCCTGCCGGTAAGCTGCCCGGCGATCTTTCTGGCGGTGTAATATTTATCGGTGGACTCTTCGGTGGCCCCGCTGATGATCAAAGGGGTCCGGGCCTCGTCGATCAGTATCGAGTCCACTTCGTCCACTACCGCGAAATAGAAATCCCGCTGGACCAGGTCTTCCATGGCGTATTTCATGTTATCGCGCAGGTAATCGAACCCGAACTCGTTATTGGTGCCGTAAGTGATGTCGCAGGCGTAGGCGCTCTTGCGCTCGGCGTCCGACATGTCGTGCTGGATCACGCCCACGCTTAACCCCAGGAACTCGTAAACCGGACCCATCCATTCCCGGTCGCGCCGGGCGAGGTAGTCGTTGACGGTAACCACGTGCACGCCCCTGCCTAATAAAGCGTTGAGATACGCCGGGCAGGTCGCGACCAGGGTTTTGCCTTCCCCCGTGGCCATTTCCGAGATCTTGCCTTCATGCAGGACCACCCCGCCGGCGATCTGGACGTCAAAATGGCGCAGCCCGATGGTCCGCCGGGAAGCTTCCCTGACCACCGCGAAAGCCTCGGGCAGGATATCCTCAAAAACCTTGTTCCGGGCCAGCTTAAGATCCTCTTTAACTTTATCTTTTTCTTCCGGTATGGAAATAGAAGCCAGCAGGTCTTCCAGCTCGACGAATTCCCGCTCGAGCTCCTTGTGTTTCTTGGCGATATGCTCGCGGAACCCCGCGGTCTTCCGGCGAAGCTGGTCGTCCGGTAATTTCTCGAGTTCAGGCTCGAATTTATTGACGGAATTAACTATCCCCGCAAGCCTGACCATCGCCCCAACCGCGGACATCGGCATCTCCGCGTGCAGGTTCATGTTCAGCTTCGGATAAAGGCGCTTGATCTTTTTCTGTTTGCTCTGTAAATTGAGGCGTTTGATTAGTCCCAGCATGTAATTCCTATTTCCTTTCTTTCCGGCTTTTTAAATACGCTTCCATGAACTGATCCAGCCCGCCGTCCAGCACCGCGGCGGAATTACCCATTTCGAAATCGGTCCGATGGTCTTTTACTAAAGTATACGGGTAAAGCACATACGAGCGGATCTGCGAGCCCCATTCGATCTTCTTTTTTTCCTCTCCGCGGATCTTCTGGATCTCCTGCTCCCGTTTCTGCCGTTCCGCTTCATATAACCGGGCTTTCAGGACTTTCAGCGCGGTCTGTTTATTCTGGTGCTGGGACCTTTCGTTCTGGGATTGCGCCACTACTCCGCTGGGCTTATGGGTTATCCTGACCGCGGAGTCGGTCTTCTGCATATGCTGGCCGCCGGCGGAAGAAGCGCGGTAGGTTTCCACAATAAGGTCCTTCTCTTCGATGGCGATCTCCGCGTCATTCTCCAGCTCGGGGATAACATCGACCGAAGCGAAAGACGTATGCCGCCTTTTAGCCGCGTCGAACGGAGAAATACGCACCAGGCGGTGCACCCCGCGCTCCGCCTTGAGATAACCGTAAGCGTAATCGCCTTCGATCATAATGGTAACGTTCTTGACCCCGGCCTCTTCCCCGGGAAGGATATCTATGATCCTGACCCCGAAAGCCCGGGAATCCGCCCAGCGGCTATACATCCTCAGGAGCATTTCCACCCAGTCGCATGATTCCGTCCCGCCGGCTCCGGCGTTAATGCTCAGGATGGCGTTATTGGGATCGTTCGGCTCGGATAGCAGGGTCTTGAATTCCAGCCTGCCGACTTCTCCGGCGAGAGCGTCGATGCCGCGGGAGATCTCAGCGATCAGATCGGCGTCAGAGTCTTTAGCGATATCCAGGAGCTCTTTTAACTCGGCATATTTCTTAAAAGCCTGGTCCCACGTTTCAACGGTTGATCTAAGGACCTTGAGCTGTTTTACGACCCTGGTCGAATTCGCTTCGTTGCCCCAGAAATCCTGCCGGGACATCTGGCCGGACAGCTCGGAGATGGACTTCTTTTTGTTATCGATGTCAAAGATACCCCCTGAGGTTCTCGATATCCTCGGCTATCCTGGAAAGTTTACTTTTTATATCTTCGAACATTTATCCTTTCTACCGTTTCTTTATGCCCTTCAAAGCGAGGGCGAACTCGTCCTTATTGTCGCAGAAGCTCAAAGCTTCTTCTTCGGAGATCCTGCCTTCCCGGCATAATTTTATCAGCGCCTGTTCAAAAGTCTGCATCCCGAAAATTTCGCTCTCCTCGATATATTTGGAGATCTCCCAGACTTTATTCTCCCGGATCAAACGGCTGATGGTCGGGGTCAACAGCATGATCTCGCACGCCGGAACCCGCCCAGCGCCGTCCTTGACCGGGATGAGCCGCTGGGAAATAACGCCTTTAAGCAGCACGGATAACTGAGAGCAGATCTGCGGATGCTGGTGCGGCGGGAAAAAGTTGATGATCCTCTCCACGGTCTGCGGGGCGTTCACCGTGTGCAGAGTGCTCAATACCAGGACGCCGGTCTCGGCGATGGTCAGCGCCGCGGCCATCGTTTCGGTATCCCGGATATTACCGATATAGATCACATCCGGGCTCTGCAGGGTAAAAGAACGCAGTGCCGACTGGTAGCTGGATACGTCTTTATTCAACTCCCTCTGGTTAACGATGGAATTCTTATCCTCGAAAGTAGCCTCGATCGGCTCTTCCAGGGTAAAAATATGCTTGTAAGCGTTAATGTTTATATGCTCGATCAGGCTGGCGATGGTCGTGGATTTGCCCGAGCCCATGGTCCCGGTCAAAAGAACCAGGCCCCTGCGTTCCATGGACAGCTTCTTGAGCACGTCCGAAGGGAGATTCAATTCATCCAGCCCTTTGATCACAGCCGGGACGCTGCGGATGACGATCGACGGCCAATTGCGCTGGGTAAAAATGCTCACGCGGAAACGGTGCCTCAGTTCCGGGCAGAAATAGGCGAATTCGATATCCAGGTTGCGGCTGAAGAAATCGCGCAGCTCCTTGGACAGGAACCTCTGCAAAGCGGCATCGATATCGTCCATACTGATTATTTCGTTGCCGGCTTTCAAGACCTGGCCGTTAATGCGCATGCGCACGTTCCCGCCCGCGCGGTAGAACATATCCGAAGCGTCTTTCTCTACCATCAACTTCAGGTAATCGGTAATGGTCATTTATTCTATCCTCCGTAAGTCATGGATGATTAGTTCGCCCGGGACGTTGCATTCGTGGATCCCGTTAGAATCCACGAATGTCCCGGTCTAAATTCGGCCCAATAACTTAGGTCGCGCTGCGCGTTCCCTAAGTTATGGCCTCATTCATTATACCACCCGGCGCAATTTTTCCGTAGGAAAAAATTCCATATATCTGGCCAGCATCAACCGGGTCTGCGCGTCCAGAGCCGGGGTGGACCCGACGACAATAACGATGAACGGCACTATCGTCCATTCCAGGACCATGACCACGTTGACGAACCATTTCACGTCTTTTGGCCGGGGAGGGAGTATGGTCCTGGTCAGCGCTATCCAGATAAAACTGGCGAATATGGAAAAATTCAAGAGCATCCCGGTTATTCTCGGCAGGTTATAGCCGATCGGCATCTGGTTAAAAAAGAACCCCCCCAGGAGGATAGGCAGAGGCGCGATGACCACCATGACCGCGGCCCAGACCGCCCAGGTCACATGGCCTTCCAGCAAATGGAACGACCGGCGGACCTTCTTGGACAGCGGGATATCCGGGTTATTGATGAACCGGCTGACCACATAGGGGAAATTCTCGATGCCCCAGGCCCAGCGTCTTTTCTGTTTATACTGGACGACGATCGTCTTAAAGAACGTAGTGCTGTAAGCCATATCCATGGAAACGGTGGTATATAACGGGATCACCCGGTAATCGCCCTTGTGATAAAGATACGCCTTCCAATACACTACCGAATCGTCCGAGATCATATCTACCGGCCAGTAATCGATATCGATCAGCGTTTTGAAACTCATGCTGTGGCTGGAGAAAGTCACGAATTTTTCCAGGCGCATGCTCTCGATCAACTGGCAGAACGAAGCGCTGGTCTCGATTATCCGGGCGAAAGAAGGAGCGTACCAGATATTATTGTTATAAACCGGGACCGGCTGGTAACTGGACTGGTGCGGCCTGGGGTTGGTCGCGAAATGGTAGGTCAGGCAGCCGAAATATTCCCGGTCCACGCAGGTATCGGCGTCGAAACAGGAAACGATCACTTTCTCGGCAGGAATACCCCGGGCCTGCAAATACTCCCTGGCCCGTTTGGCCGCCCAGGTGGCGTTGGCGCCCTTAAGGCGCTTCTCTCCGGGCAGGCCGTCGGGATGAAAAGTGGAAAGATACCCGCCGAATTTATCGCGGAACTCCGCCTCCAGGGCCGCGGCCGTATCCCTTGCCGGGCGGTAACGCTCTTCAAAAGCCATAACCACGATCATCTTCTCCTCCGGGAAACGGCTGGATGAAATTGCCGACAGAGAAGCCCGGAGGATATCGATACTCTCCTTGTACACCGGGAATATCACCAGATGGCGCAAGCCGTCCCAACCGCTGCCCGCACCGAGTTGTTCGCAGGCTTTTAACCAGTCTTTGTTCTTATCCCGCATGAGCTTGCGGTGGGCCATCAACAAAAGCGTGGTTAGATAACCGGTGCGGATGATCCAGTAAAAATCGAAGACAATGATCGCCACTGCCCCGGCCACTGGCTTGAACATTGATAAAAGTATCAACCCCAGTATTATCAGCCAGGAAAGAGCTCCGGGGATTATTTCCAGAAATCGCTTAATTCTTTTGCTCTCGGTCATTTGATTTTAAACGGATCAGGTCTTGAAAAAGATATAACTTGGTCTTTAATTCCAGCTTATAAATATTGTCATACAGTTTACCGTCCTCGGCCCGCTGGGAATCGGAAAAATAGAGCGTGTCCTCTTTCGGGTCGAAGAATACCTGGGAATTGCGCTTGCCCAGATTAACCAGGGTGAACGGGGCGGCCCCCGGCTTGGCTTCCAGTATGGCTACTTTCTTTTCTCCGGCAACTATCAAATGATAATTATCCGCGTGCCAGAAGACATCCAGGATGTTATCAAACGGGTATTCGATCACAAACTGGTTTTCCTGCGACAAAAGCGTCTCTTCCTGCTTAAGGCCGGCCAGGCCGATCTGATGGTTGTTGAAATAAAGCAGCTTCTGGCGGTCGGGAGAAACCAGCCATTTCTTGGGTGACGGCCGCAGGGAAACGAAATTAGCCGCCAGCCTGAAATGCTCCCCGTCCATATCGGATTTATAAACGGCGCTGTCTTCCTGGTTGAAATAATATATTATATTGCGCGCGTCGTCTATCCAGAAAGACGATATCCGGCTTTTATTCAACTGCTTGACGTCCGGGCGCAAAGGGAAAAGTATCACTTTTTCCATCCTGCTGACCTTGCCGGCCCAGACCTCGATATCGCTGGAATACGGATAATACCCCTCCAGGGTCAATTCGATGTGATGCGCGCCCGGCATCACTTCATTGATGCTGCAAGGCGTCTTATCATTGAATAGAACCCCGTCCAGCAGGACGCCGGCCCCGGAAGGCACGCTTTTTAAAGAGATCAACCCGGTCCGGGTGAATTTCCAGCTGCTGCGGTCCAGCTGATAACCCATAGTATAGGTCAGGATGAACGGCAAACCGAGAATAAATACCGCGCAGCTGATATAGAATAGACCCGCTCTTAACTTTTGTTCCCGGGACACCCTGGCATCTCCTTTTTTGATTTCCCTCTCCTGCGGCGATACCGCCGCGAAAAGTTTTTTATCCCTGCTCCAGGACTTTCTTCTTATGCAATAGATGATGGTACCTGCGGCAGAACCGGTGCGCCTCGTCCCTGACCCGGCGGATCAGGTTCAAAGCCGGGGTATCCTCCGTCATCCTGACCGGCAGGCCGCGGCCTTTGATATAAACATTTTCTTCGGCTTTAGCCAGGGCGATCACCGGGATATCCAGATGCAGCTTCTCCAATTCCCCCTGCGCGGCGAGAAGGTGCTGTTTGCCGCCGTCGATAAGGATCAGGCCCGGCATGTCCTTCCCTTCAGCCAGCAGCCTGGCGTACCTGCGCCGGACAACCTCGCGCATCATAGAATAATCATCCGCTCCGGAGACCGTTTTGATCCTGAAGCGGCGGTAATTCTTCTTATCCGATACCCCTTTATAAAAACTGACCATCGAACCGGTGGCGTCCTGCCCGGAAATGTTGGAAATATCGAACCCTTCTATGGTCAAAGGCAGCTCCTTGAGCCCAGCCAGTTTTTGCAGGTCCGTAAGTTCATCGGTGCTGGAGAAATTCCTGCGGGACCTGCCGATCGAAGCCAGCGCGTTAATGCTGTCGCGCAAACGGGCCGCTTCCTCATACCTGCGGGCCCGGCTTGCCGCGTTCATTTCCCTGCCGAGTTTATCGATCAGCCGGCCGTATTGCGAATCCAGGAACATCCGGATATTTCCGATCGCCTTGCGGTATTCGGCTGGGCCGATATGCCCGGCGCACGGCCCGGGGCAGAGGCCGAGCCGGAAATATAAACACGGCGTCTTAGGCATCACCCGGCAGGTCCTGAACCCGAAAACCCTGCGCAACGCCCTCAATGCTTCGCGAAGGACGAACGCGCTTTCGTAAGGCCCGTAATAAAAAGCTTTCTGCTTGTCTTTTATAAGCGCCTTCTGGCGGCAAATAGTTACCGCGGGAAATTCTTCGTCGCTTATTCTGACCAGAGGGAACGATTTATCATCCTTAAGATCAATATTATACTGCGGCTGTTTCTCTTTTACCAGCTTTGCTTCCAGCAGCTCGGCCTGGAATTCGGTCGGGGTCAGGATGTAATCAAGCGTATCTATTTTGGCGACTAAAGCCTGGGTTTTGCCGGAAAGGTCCCGGGAAAAATAAGACTGGACCCTTTTTTTCAAAGATTTCGCTTTCCCGATATAAATTATCCTGCCGCGGGAATCTTTATAAATATAGACCCCGGGAAGTTCCGGCAAGCCGCGCACTCTTTCTTTTAATTTATTTTTCCCGTCCATATTTACGGAAAGATCAAAATATCGTCTTATAATAATTGTTTATAGCCTTGATCGAGCCGGCCATAGCCAGGATAAGAAGAAAAGTCACGGCTACCACGGCCAGGGTAACCGCTATCTTGGTTTTCCGGCTGAAATCCGGGTTACGCCAGACCAGCGGAAGCATCAAAGGGCCGACGACCAGGAAAGAAATGATCAGGGACGGCGTCCGGTAATACCATTTTTTCGGTTCTTTTTTAACGAGCATCTCCCCGCAATACCGGCATTTGACCGCTTCGTCCTGGATCTCTTCGGCGCAGAAAGGGCATTTTTTCATCCTGCCGCCTTCTTCCCGAAGTTTACAGTTCTCTCCTCTATCCCGGGTATTTTCTTCACCCCGCCGGATTCTCCGGTATTAGCCGCCAATAAAGACATGAACTTCATGCCGCTGTAATCCGCGGTAGTCTTGAACGGCTTTTCGAGGTCATCAAGCCCGATATCCTCAAAAGCGCTGGCGATCAGGGCAAAAAGCTTGCCTTTCATCGGGGTCTCCATGGTATCCGACTTATTGTCCCATTTATAGAGCGAGAACATCCGGTCCATTATCAATTTCAGCTGCGCGCTTGGGCCGTAGAAATAAAGCGGTGTGGCCATAACGATCACGTCCGCCAGGGACATCTTGATCAGGGTTGTCCTGGCGTCGTCATCGATCACGCAGGCGTACTCTTTTATTTTCTGGCATTTCCTGCAGGAAATACAGCCGTTGGACTTATATTTCAAGAAAGCCGCGTTGACCACTTCTACTTCCGCGCCCTCTGCCCGCGCTCCTTCGGAAAACCACTTTACCAAAGTAGAAGTATTGCCGTTCTTGACCGGGCTGCCGTTGATGATCAATATTTTCTTAGCCATGACTCCTCCTTAGCAAAGTTTTTGCTAGGCTATCAATTTTTAATTTCTTATAGGGCCTGTCAAGGCATGGTTCCGCAGGGCGCCGGCAGGCAGGCAGGTTCGTTGCGCCCCTGCGTGGCGCAACTACACTCCGGTTCGGCCCTGCGCTCTTGGTTGGTATTCCCCTCTAGGCAATCCATGCCCGCTCCGGGCCGAACAGGCCTGCTCCACCATTGCCTTGCCACCCATAAGAAATTAAAAATCCTCGATACTAGCAAAAACTTAGCATAATTCTTCTTTAAGAACCGCGAAAAATCTGTCCTTGGCTTCTTTTTCGATCCAGGGTTTGTGGCCGCAATTGGGAAGCAGGACAAAACGGAATTTTTTCAGGACGCGCAACAGTGGCTTTTGCACGCCTTCGGCGGGATGCGGGTCATAATCGCCGTGGATGGCCACTACCGGACAGCTGATATGTTTCCCTAATTCCAGCAGTTTGCCGCTTCTTCTCAGCTCTTCGGCGTCTTTCCATACGCTCTGGAAAATATCGGGATCCAATAAAACTTTATCCCGGCCCTCCGGCAGAGGATCATAAGTATCCACTCTGGTGAATAACGCTCCCAGCTTGGCGAAAATGACCTCTTTATCCTTTACCTCCCGGCCGCCCAATACTTTTACCAGTGATTTAATTTTTACTTTCTGTTTAGCGCTCAGCCGCGACATCCGGGCGGCTAAAGTTTTCCGGCCGTACTTGGCTTCATAACCGCCGCTGGAAACAAGGATCAGTTTTTTTACCAGCCCCGGATAGGTGGCGGCAAAAATAAAACTCAGCCATGCCCCCCAGGAAAACCCGACCAGCGTCACCGGAAGCCTCGCGCTTTTTACCAGGGTTTTTCTTAATTCTTCGATCTGTTCCCCGACGCTCGAAGCGGTTTGCAGGGGTTCCAGGACCCCGTGTCCTATGGCCAGCTTCCTGGCCACCGGCGCCATTTCTCCGGCAGCTCCCGGGCCGCCGTGAATGACCGCTATGCTGAAAGGCCTGTTCCCGTACTTTCTCAGATTTTTCGTTCTCATCTTGCCATCCTTTATTTATGCAGGCGCAGCAGGCTGCGCGCCTGATCCAACCCCAGGAGGAGGGAAAACCCGACGTAAGCGGCCATCCCGCAGCAGATCGGGAACATCAGGTTAAAGAGCCGGCTGACGATATGCGCGCTTACCTGCGGATTGGCCCTCTCCGCCAGCCAGCATACCAGCGCCATCCCGGCGCTGGCCAGAGACACTTTAAATATAAAGACCGCCAGGGCTTTCTTATCCAGCCCGCCGAGTTTCCTGTCGATTATATAAAAAAGCGCCAGGCAGCTGAATATCCCGGAAATAGACGTCGCCAGAGCCATGCCTTTAAGCTTTAAAGGATACATAAGCGCGGCATTCAGGAAAATATTTATCACCAGAGCTATAGCCGATACTACAGTCGGGGTAACCGTGTCTTTGAGCGCGAAGAACCCGCACTGCAGTATTTTGACGCACCCGTAAGCGAACAGGCCGATGCTGTAAAAGAACAGCGCCGAAGAAGTCGCGGACGCCGCATAAGCGTCGAACCTGCCTCCCATAAAAAGGCTGGAAATGATCAGCCTGGACAGGACCATGAATCCGGCCGAAGCCGGGATCATCACGAAAAGTATCGAGCGCAATCCGAAGCACAGCGTATCTTTAAGCTTTCCGGGTTCATTATTCGCCGCCTGGCAGGATAAATTAGGCAGAATGGCTTGAGAAAGAGAATTACCGAATATCCCCAGAGGGAACTGGATCAGGCGGTAAGCGAAATATAAAGCGGCGACGCCTCCCTGCCCGACGATAAAAGCCAGCGACCCGAAGATGGTGTCCACAAAATTATTAAGCTGGTATATCGCCGAGCTGAACAATCTCGGGGCCAGGAGCCTGCCGATCTGGCTTATCGCCGGATGCTTGAACTGCCGGGTTAACCTGAACCGGAAGCCTTTTCTATACAAAACCGGCAGCTGGACCGCCAGCTGTAGAACGCCGCCGATCAGGACGCCGGAAGCCAGCCCCCTGATCCCTTCTCCCCAGGCCAGCGCGCAGATAATTATAGAGATATTCAGCAGGCAAGGGGCAAAAGCCGGGACGCTGAAATGACGCAGCGAATTCAATATCCCCATGGAATACGCCGCCAGGCCGATAAGCAGGATATAGGGAAAGATCAACCGGTTGAGTTTTACGGTAACCGCGAACTGGGCCGGGTCGCCGGCAAACCCCGGAGCGATCAAACGCACCAGCACCGGGGAGAAGATCATGCCCAGGACGGTTATTCCCGCCAGGACCACCAAAAGCAGGTTCATCAGGGTATTGCATAACTCCCAGAATTCCGCTTTTTTATCCTCAGCCAGGTATCCGGCGAACACCGGGACGACCGCCGAATTGACGGCGCCCTCTCCCACCAGGTCGCGGAAAAGGTTGGGGATCTTGAAAGCTATGACAAAAGCCTGGGCGTAAAGATAAACCCCGAACAATTGGGCGATGACTATATCCCGGATAAAACCGAGGACCCGGGAAACCAGGGTAGCCAGCCCGATAACGCCTGCCGAGCGGGCGATCTTCTTATTGGAAAAGTCTTCTTCGGATTTATTCATTGACACGGATAATTAATTATGCTATTAATTTAATACTAATTATTCTTTCGATAAGCCCGGAACCAATGCTGAGCGCGATCGAAGCCTAACCCGAAAACTAAAGGAGATTATTATGCCTAAACGCAGAGCCGCCGTAAAAAGCCTACGCGTGGATAAAAAAAGACACCAGCGTAACTTAGTGATAAAACGCGAGATCAAAAAAGCCTTAAAGAAATTCCAGGAGCTGTTCACGTCCAAGAACTTCGCTGAAGCAAAGACCAATCTGAGCAAGATCTATTCCCTGCTGGACAAGGCCGCTAAAAAGAACATTATGCACCCCAATACCGCCAGCCGCAAGAAAGCCAGATTAGCCAGGAAGATTTCCAAGGCCGCATAAGTTCACCACCAGCCTTTCCAGGGCAAAGGCCGGCTTTATCCTGCCGGTCTTAATGTCCAGATCGCATTGAAGCAGTATTTTAAGTTTCTTTTTCAAACTTACGGGGCCGGTTGGATACCTCATCCAGCTGGCCCTTAGCCCTCCCATGATCCTCTCCGGTTTCTCCCCGCTTTCCAGAAGCTGATGCAGGACTTTCAAACCGTCCTGCGCCCTCCGGGAATCGATAAAACGGCTTAAAGTAAAAGTGCTGGGCGCAGCTTCGATCTTGAACCGGATAACCCGGGCCGAACCCGATAGACCGTCGATAAACGCATTTTTCGGCTCTGCCCTGTCGGAGTCCAGAACCAGTATTATTCCGGGGGCCGGATTTCTCACGTATGAAGACAGGAATTCTTTGACGTCGCTTTTGGCATCCTGGATATTCCTTACCACCACCATCCTCTGCCCGCCGCCCATTGAGATAAAAAGCAGTTTCTCCTGAAGCGCTTTCAGGCTGAAAGAACGGTCGTTACAGTGCAATATATCCAGATTGAAATCGCGGGTTTGCTTGGAAAGGCCGGCTTTTAATTTATTAAGCTCTTTTTCTTTAAGGGAGGCGTTCTCCTGGTCCAGGATATCTGCGCCCAGGAAAAGGTAAACTGGTTTTTCTTGTTTTACCATTGCTCAACAACACGCTCGACGATCCTGCGGCTTATATCTTTGATCGCGTCCTGCACTGCCAGGTCTTCGCTTTTAGCCTGGGAACCGGTGGTGAAATACGTCGAATCGCCGGTAAATCCTTTTTCTTCCCAGACCAGCTTATCATTCTTCTTATCCCAGAGGTTCATATTGACCACGATATTGATACGGTATTCCGCCACGTCGTCATTATCGGTATACCTCAGCGGGTCGCGGCGGAACTCGGTCAATTCGGCTTTCAAAATAAGGTCGGCCGATTCCTGGGCCACGGGTTTAACGTTGCCGTCATAGAGGAACGCGTTGATCGTTCCCCGGGTCACCTCGGTCTCAAGCATCGGGCGGTAAACCTTATATTTACTATTGACGTCCGATTCCAGGGTCAGGTTGATCTTGTTGGCGAAAGGAGCGATGTAGATCGTCTTATATTTATCGCAGATAAGGGAACGGGTGGTATAACCGCAGCCGGCCAGCAGGGCCAGGAATGAACAAGCGATAAAATTCAAGAGGTTTGATCTTTTCATTTGCGCACCGTCTCCATGATCTTAAGCCGCTCGAACGATTTTGCCGCCCAGGCGCTGCGAGGGCTGGAACTTATCACTGAATTATAATACAGTTCCGCGGCTTTATATTCCTTCTGTTTCTCATAAAACCTTCCCACTTCATAATTTCCCTGGGCCTCTCTCTCGCCGAGGGACTCGATATTCTTTTCCGCTTCTTTGGACAGCTCGACATCGGGATGGCTGCGGACGAAGTCCTCGAATTTATCTTTAGCCTCCTTGCTGGCGACCTGGTCGTAAGCCGGGCCGCGCGACAATCCGGCGCGGCAGGACGCGATCTGGAACCGCGCCGCAGCCGCCCATTCGCTGTCGGGATAATTAGTGACCACTTTATTAAAAGCGTCTTCGGCCTCATAGAATTGCATCAGGCTCTTTAAGACCAGCCCGAGCTTATACTGGGCCTTAGGCGCCAGAGGCCCGTACTGGGAATTCTCGACGACCTTCTTGAATATCTCGACAGCCGGATTCTCCACGGGGATAGTCACGCCTAAAGCTTTACGTTTTGCCCCGGACATGAACTTCTCGGCGATATTGTATTCCCTCTCGATAATATCGGCGATCCTTTCCGAGAAAGGGTATTTATCGATAACTTTCTGGTAAGCCAGATAAGCCCCCCAGAGATCACCCTGGTCATCCGCGATCTGCCCTAAATAAAACTGGCTTTCCGCGGCTTCGCTGGATTTAGGGTAATCTTTCAGGATCTTCTTGAATTCATTCCTGGCGCGGTCATATTCCTTGGCCGTATAAAGGCCTTTGGCGAAATCGAACTGCTCTTTCGGAGAAGGCTTTACCGCGGTTTTAGGATTGGTCCATTTACCGGTTTTCGGGGTCCAGATCCAGTAAGCGCGCGCCGGACTGGCGCTTAAAGCGAAAATAATCAAAAATAACGGGATCAGTTTCTTCATAATGATTTCAATTTAACACACCGGCCATGCTTTGTCAACACATTCGTATTAGAAGGAAAAATACGCTCCAGGCAGCGTTAAAAAGAACGTATTCAGGGTTAAAAGCAGGTTCACCAGGAGCTCATTAACAGCAACGAAACTCGAAGCCAGATAAGCAGATACGTTTTGCGCGCCCAGAAGGCAGAAACCCGTGAGGAGAATAAGCGAAGCCAGCGGAACGATCAGGATATTTGCCAGGACAGTAACCCAGGAAAACATGCGGAAATACCCGGCGATCAATGCCGCCGTGCCCAGCCAGGCGGAGAACGACACCAGCCCGCTTTCAGCCGTGAACCGCAGCCAGGCCCGGCCGATCGTTTCCAGCCGAAAAAACTTCTTAAGCCGCGGATAGAAGAAAGCTATCGCCAGAACGCTGGCGAACGACAGCTGGAACCCGACGTTGAAAAGCTGCTCCGGGTTAAAACCCAGGATCACCAGGGCGCTTACCGAACATGAATTATAGACGTCCGGTTCCCTCTTGATGAAATAAGCGGATAAAAAGACCAGGGCCATCACCGTAGCCCGGACCACCGGATCGCTGGCCCCGGTAAGAAAACAATACACAAGGAGCGGCGGGATACAGAACAACGGCCTTACCCTGCGGGGCACGCGCAGGGCCTTGAGAACAAGCAGCGCCACTAACGCAACTACCCCCACGTTCGAGCCGGAAACGACCAGGATATGCACGGTGCCGGCGGAAACCATCTGGCGGTAGACTTTCTTCGGGATATTCTTTTCCTCGCCGATAGTCATGGCTTCGATGATCCCGGCGCAAACCGGGGAAAGATCTCTGTCGAATCCCGAGATTATGGCCGATCTCGATCCCAGGATGAGCTTCGGGAGAATAAAACCTTTGTCCCTTCCCGAAGGACGGGCAAAATCCGCGGTCTTAACCCTGAAAACGCGGTCGATGCCTTTACGGCGCAAGTAGCGGCTGAAAGGCCTGGAGAACGTCCCCTCGAGAATAAGCTCTTTCCCGTATCCGGTATCCAGCCGCCCGCGGACGGACACCGGCAGGTCGCCGCGGCATTTTTGCTTTCTCCGGCCGTCGGATATTTCTTCCGTCCGGAATAAAAAATAAGTGCCGTCCCGCCGCGATTCCGGTACCCCGGCGACCCAGCCGCGCAAAGAATAAACCTGCCCGCTTTCAGCCTTGAAGCGCGAAATGTGGTCTTTGGGGACTTGCCGGTAAATCTCCACCCAGATCATTCCGCAGAAGAACACTGCCAGCCCCAGGACGGCCGCGCTCAGGAGGTTATTGCGGCGGCATAAAACGGCGGACAGGACAGAACCGGCCGCGCAAAGGTATAACCAGGTCAATCCCGCGCTCAACACTCCGCCGGCGGCTATACCGCAGGAAAACAGAACCGCCAGGAAAACCAGCGGCCTTTTCATCTCTTCCCGAGGAAAACCTGGTCCCGGATTTTCTCCAGGGTGGAATTATGGAACCCCCTGACATTGGCCAGATCTTCCAGCCTGCGGAATCCGTTGTTCGCCCGGCGGTAATCCAGGATCCGGACGGCCAGTTTTTCCCCGACGCCCGGCAAAAGCTTCAAGGTCTCTTTATCCGCGGCATTGATATCGATCTTGCCGAATTCCGGGCTGACGCAGGCGATCGAGCGCACCGGGGTGAATATCTTGGCCAGAAAATTGATCGACGCTCCGGATAAAGCCACAACAATCAGAAAAAGAACAGCCTGTTTCTCCTGCTGGGTTAAATTAAGCATATTCCTCCCTTTTTGCGCCAAGCTTTTCCTCATCCACACCCGGTGTGGAGAAGGCATGCTTTAATCTAATAGACGGCCCAAAAGGGTAAATCTAACTAAAATTCTTCCGCCGAAGGCGGAAACAATATTCTTTCAGGAAGATCCTCCCGGGGGGAAATAAAAACAGGGCGCCGGAAATTGGGAGGTTTTCGGGCTGGTTATAAGGTTGATAGACCCGATCCGGCGCCCTGAATGTCAGCTTAGATACGTCAAGATCTCTTTTAATTCCGCGCTGGACGGCAGCGCCCTGTCTTCCTCCATTCTGAGAATGTCGATAATACAGGAAACCGCCTTGTCCAGCCTTTTCCGGCACTCCGGCCGGCTTGAACAAACCGCGATGTATTCCTTGATCTTCCCATAAGGCATCCGCGGAGCGAGCATTTCTCCGCGGATCCCGGACCATTCTTTATCCAGGTCCGTCATCCGGGAATTAACCGCCAGCCCCTGTAACTGCGGCGTTAACGCGGGCTGGCCTACGGACGGCAGGCCGCGGAAATCGATCCCGCCGGGATCCGCCGCCCCGCCGTCCGGTTTATTCGCTTTATCATACTTGATCCCCGTAAGGACCAGGCTCTCCAGCGGCAATTCGACCACAACAGCGCTCTTCTTCCCGGAAGAGGCGCCGGCGAGATATTCCGAATGGCTCGCCGGATGCCCATTGCTCCAGAGTCCGTTTATGCCGGAGATGATCTGTTTGGAAACAACGGACCATTCCCCGGTCCAGCCGATGAACGGCGCTTGTTCGTAGATCCTCTTAGAGACATACGCCGCTTTATCCTTGGTCCCCGCGGCCTGCTTTCCCGCGCCGTCGTCTTCCGCAATGATCCGCAGGAATTTTCCGCCGTTCTTATCTTCGCCGGCTTCGAAATACAGGTTAAGCTCCCGCCCGGAGTAGTTCTGCGGCGGCGTCAGCGAATTCAACGACATGATCCCGTCATACGCGTTCGCGCACAATTCATAACAGATATAATCTACGCCCAGGTCGCGGCCCAGGGCTTTCCGGTTAAGGCTAAGCGGTAAATGGTCGATAAAATAATCCAGTTTCTCCTGGAACAGTTCCTTCTTGTCTTTATCGGGCAGCGCGCTGAATTCCGGAGTAAAAACGAAAGAGAAGACCCTCGCTCTTCCCTCCGCGTACCCCGGGTCCTTCGCCGCCATAAAATCACGCAGGGCATTCCACACTGCCCGCTCATACCATTTATGATCATTCATCTCCGCGCCGCCGTCCGGCATTAAACCGGTTTTAAGGAGCTGTTCCATTCCCCGCCTGTTTAACTCCATTATCTTTTTCTTGGCGTCCCGGACGATATTCGGCGCGGCAAAAGTTTTCCCCATCCGCAAAGCCACGTCCCGGCTGTCGATCCTGCTGTCGCCGTAAAGAATCTCATAGATCTCTTTGCGGTTATCCGCGGTCAGGCCGGCTTTCTCCGCCCTTTCCCGGAGGAGCCCGGTCAACGCGCCCTTGATGGTCGTTTTCTTCTCGACGGCGAAATCCGCGGGGCTCTTAGAAGAAACAACGTCGCCGTACATCGCTTCAAACAACTTATAGTTGACCCCTATGATCCGCATTTCCGAATTCAACCTGTCCTGCTCTATAGTTATCAACCCCAGATAATCCAGCGTGTGCAGGTCCACCGCTTTCTCAGGCAGGATGCCAAACTGCAGTTCTTTTTTGATCATAGCGTAGGTAAGATACCCCTGATCCTTGTAGCCGCCGTAGCTGTAGATCATATACAGTATCTTCTTTTTCTCCGCCGACGGCCGGACCAGCGCGTTCAGGACCCTGCGCGCGAACCCCAGGTTGACCCCGCTGCCCCTGACCAGCGATTTCACGGAATTAGCGTTGAATTCATGCGTCCCTTGCTGATAAAATCTCTTCAATAAATAACTCTTAAAATCAACGATATTTTCCGGGGTTAACCTGGACGGGGAAAATTCTTCATTAATATTCAATTCCTTATTAGCCGCCGCGAACCCGGACCAAAGGTTATCGATCAGGACATGCGCCGAAAGTTTCGCCGGGGCGACAGACGTACTATTTTCGCTTTCTGTCCCGCCGTCGTTGGACGCCGTTCCTCCGTCTTCCGGGCTGATCACCCGGCCGCCGCCGCGCAGAAACGACTCGATAGCCCGGCGGGCGTCCGGAGGCAGCCTTGACGCCAGCGCGTTGCCGATGAATTCATCCCATTTCTCCGGGCCCATGCCGTTCTTCATGCCGGTAAGGATCGCCTGCCGGACGGCAGGTGTCTCAAGAGGCTTTTGGCCGTTGAGGAAGAACTGTCCGTCGATAGACTTCAACAGCTGATACTGCGTCTGCTGGTCATAATCTTTGAATAGATCGAGGATTATCTGCCGCTCATCCAGCACCGGCGGCTGGATAGGATGCATTACCCCCAGGTCGACTATGACCAAAGACCCGTCCGGCCGCATCATCATATTCTCCCCGTGGGAATCCTGGACATACTCGCCGGACACCCGGCCTATCGTCATCCAGGCCTGCGCGATCCGTTCCAGCTCACCGCGGGTCAATACCCTGTTTTTTATAATATCGGCGACGGTCGGCCCGTCGATCCACTCCTGCAGGTAATACCGTAAGGCGCCTGACCGGGAGACCCCTTCATCATACATTGCCGGGACCAGATCGGCCGGCAAACCCAGGGCTTGCGCTTCGCGGGGGAACTTATTCTTAATATCCGCTTCAGCCTCGAACAAACCCAGGTCTTTTTCCGCCTGGCTCTGCGCTTGAGGAAAATCGTTCGATTGTTTACGCTTGAACACCGCAAGGCACATATTGACCGGCTTGCCCGTCGGCAATAAGACCGTGACTTTAAAAATATCCTTGAACGCGCCGCTCTGCCGGTATTCGACAGTGATCTTCTGCGCCTGGACGCCGGCCGGGTCGCCTGTTCCGAGCTGTTTTGAATACGTTTTTATCTGCCTGAGGATATATTCCTTTAAAGCGGCCTGCTGCGCCTCATATTGAACAATATTATTCTGCGAGTATGGATCATACGCAAAATAGGCGCTTAGATCAAATTTAAATTCGATCCCGCCGGCAAAGTTCCGCTCCGGGGAATTCCTCGCCTGCCGGATGCCCGTTTTTCCGCCGGCTTCGAGAAAATCCTGCAGGTCCCCGGCAAATTCCGATTGCCCGCTTTCCAGGCTGTTAAATTGTCCCAGCGCCTTTTTCAGGAAATCGATCCCCTGGGCGGTTCCCAACCCTTGCAGCGCTCCTTCAAAAACAGCTTTGCTTAACAGGCCGTCTTTTTGCGGATTATAAACGTGGTTAAGCGTTTCCAGGAAAAGATAACGCTGCACCCATCCGCTGTCCATATCATCTTCTAAAGAAGAAAGCATCCCCAGGTCGATGATCGCCAGTTTGCCGTTATTGCGCCGCATTATGTTGTCGGCATGGGGATCCGTAACATATTTCCCCAGGACTTTCCCGACGGAAAAGAACGCGGCGGAAATATCTTTAACTTCCTGCGCCGAAAGAGCTTTGTTATCCATGACCACGCTCAGCTCCGGTCCGTCGATCCATTCCTGGAAATAAAACCGCGTTCTGCCCGCCGCGCGCACCGCTCTATCGTATAATTCAGGAACAAGATCCGGGTCAACCCCGGCGGAAACCGCTGTGTCGCGGAACTCGGCCTTACGGGCCAGTTCCCCGGCGAAATTCTGGGCGGGGCTTTCATCATTGAAATAACTTTCCTTAAAATCGGCCAAAGAAGGTTTCAGGGTAACCAGGCATAACTGGGCAGTCTCCCCGGGATCTCCCGTATCGGCGGTGACCTTAAATATATCTTTAACCCCGCCCTGGAATTTATGCTCGATCCGGATAGCCCGCACCGGCATTTCCTTTGCCGGAGCTCCGGACGCTCTCCGGGCCAGCAGTTCCCGGAAATGTTCAGCTAAGACCTCCCTGAACTGCTCCTGCGCGAACAATCTGGCGTATTCCGTCATATTCTCCCGCGCGTATTTCCCCTGCTTGGCGGGATAGTTATCCAGATCGTAGCTGAACTTGATCCCCCCGTCTTTATCTGCGGCCAGCGCGGCGTTCTCCTCGACCGCTTTTATGCTCCTTACCGTATCTTCCAGGATGGTAAAAAGATCATTCCGGAAACCAGGCGCCTGCCTTATTTTTAAAAGCTCTTCTCTCTGCGGGTATCCCGGGGCATTCTCCGACACATACGCCTCAATATTGTATTCCCGGTACAATTTATCCAGCCTTACCTGGTAATCCTCCCATACCCGGACCAGCTGCTTCTGCGTATTATCGGGATTATCGCAAGCCGCCGCGTTCATCAGCCCGCCGAGGGCCTGCTGGTATTCAAGCAGTTCGCCGAATATCTGCGGCCCGTCCGTCTGTCCGTTAAAGGAAGCTCCCCCGGGCATCCCGGAAAAGCGCCCGCTTCCGTCCGTTATCAGGGAATACGGCCGGGCTTCGAATCTTAACGCGGCGTTCTCCACATATTTATCGTGGCCCCTTACTACTTCGTTAAAAGCGTTATACCGGTTATTATCCAGGAACCGGCTGTCGGGGGAGAACAGAAACATCAGAGGGTAAATGATAAATTTGGCCGGTTTCTGAAGATTGCCCGGTTTGCTATAATAATCATCGGAGAAACCCAGGCTGATATGGACGGGGAAAGTCCCCGCGGGGATCAGTTTGAACTCTCTTAAAAGATCAACGATCTTTTCCTGCCCCTCATAACTGCTCGAAGGAGGAAGGGCGAACTCGATCTTGCCGTCTTTCCCGAGGGGGACACCTAATATCCTGCTGAAAGCCAGAGCGGTCTCTCTTTTCAGATATCTGTCGCCGATCAATTCTTCCCACAGTTCTATTTCAATGCCTTCAGCCGGCCGGTAACGCGATATTTCCCGGTTGCTCCGGGATAAAAACCCGATCTTATCTTTTATCTCCGGCAGGGGCGCCCCCTGTTTGAGCATCCGGCTTATCTCAATAGAGAACCAGAGCCGGTCTCCCGAATAAAGGACGGATAACCCTTCCTTCTCCCAGTCTTCCAGGATCCTGCGGGCCTCCCCGATGACAGAAACCTCTTCCAGCATCGTTTCCGAGAAAAGCAGTCTCCGGCGTAATATCTCCCGGATCCCCTCGGGCAAACGGTTGCTCTTCCAGAGTACCGCCGCCAGTCCCTCCGCCGCCGCCGCGCGCACTTCATACTTTCTATCCTGCAGCGCCTCGCCCAGGACGCTTATCGCCTTCTCATCCTGGATATTACCCAATGCCTCGGCCGCAAATTCGCGGGTCGACAGCGGTTCAAGATCGTTTTTCAATATCCGGATCAACGGATCGACGGCCCTGGGGTCTTTTATATTCCCTAATGCCCGCACCACATATTCGCGGACGGCCCAGTCGGAACTTTCCAGGGCCTTGATCAGGCGACCGACCGCCCGGCGATCGCCCCGGTCAACCAGCGCTTTAGCCGCGGTGAACCGGAAATATTTATTTTTATCGGACAGGAAGCTGATCAAAGCGCCGGTCGCCTCCGGCCCGTCGATCTGCGATAGAACGGTTATAAGCGTATGCCCCGAGTACCCTTTCTTTTCCTGGCCGGCCTCTCGCCACATCTCCATCAACGGTTCGACCGCCCGGGGATCTTTAGCCGCGCCTAACGCTCTGATCGCCTCTAAGTAAACCTGGGAATATCTGTCTGCTAATGCGGAGATAAGGACTTCCCCTGACCGGGGGCCGCCGATCTTGCCCAAAGCGCCGACTATTGCTCCCGCGAAGGATACATCTTCCTGTTTCTTTTTATACCCTTCCCAGGCGGCGAGCAAAGGTTGAACGGCTTCCGGAGACCCTATTTCGCCTAAAGCCCGGGCCGCGGCTTCGCGCACAGCCCCGTATTCGTCATTAAGGGCCTTTTCTAAAGGCGCGATCAATTCCGCCCGGGGAATAGCGGACAACGCTTCAGCCGCTGTTCTGCGCAATTCTCTATCCGGGTCGCTTAACGCCGCGATCAAAGCGCCGACCGCTTCAGAAGTATTTATCCGGGCTAATGCGCCGGCTACGGAAATATTATTGCGCCCGCTTGTGCTGGGATAATGTAAAGCCTCTATCAACGGCTCGACCGCAGCGGGATCTCCGAGCGAGCCTAATATTCTGGCCGCGCTGAAACTTTCCTGCCCGCTCTTCCGCCGCAGGATCTCAACAAGAGGCTTAACCGCCCTCCGGTCGCCCAGGCGGCCCAGCGCTTCCGCCGCGGAATAACGGACATCTTCCTTAATATCGGATAAAGCCCCGATCAATGAGTCCGTCGCTTCGCTGTTGCCGATCTTGCCCAGGGCCGCCGCGGCGGCGCCGCGGATAACCGGGTTCCCGTCTTTCAAAGCCTTGAGCAAAGGTTCGAAAGCCGCTCTTTTTTCTCCGGCTAGAACAGCCGTTAATTCCGACCTTACCCGTATATTATCGTTAGCTAAAGCCTTGATTATCCGGCCGACCTCCCCCGGCTCCAGATGAAGCATCCCCAGCGACTTTGCCGATTCCGCCGCTACAGAATCATTCCCCTCTTTAAGAGCCGCGATCAACGGCTCAAAAGCCCGCTGATCGCCGATGGCCCCCAGGGCTTTTGCCGCTGCCCTGCGGACTTCTTTATTCCTATCCTGCAGTAATATCTCCGATAATGGCTCTACCGCTTTAGCCGGCCTCATATCGCCTAAAGCCATCGCCGCATTTGAACGGACGACCGGGTTCTGCGATCCCAATTCCCGGATCAAACGTTCTATGACCGCCGGCCCGCCGATCTTGCTTAACGCCTTGATCGAATTTCCCGGGGCATATATGCCCGACCCGGACAGCTGCCCGGCCAAAAGATCTATAACCTTGTCATCGCCGTATATATCCCTGAACGCGTCGACCGGATACATGTCGAAATATTTAGTCTCCAGGGCCGGGATCAATTCAGTTATATCTTTCTGGACTATAGCGCCGCCGTCCTGCTGCGCAGCTGTTTGCACGCGCAGAAGCCGGCCGGCCTCGACCTCGCGGAAACGCCTTGACGGGTCTTTGACTTCGAAACCTAAATTCTCGTATAAATTGAACGACTCGTTGGCTTCGTTTATCGGTATCCTTATCACTGTCCCGGGCGGGACGCTTTCCGCCAGATGCCGCAGCAGCGCGCTGGCTCTTCCCTGCCTGCGGTACGACGCAGCGGTAGCCAGCCGCAGCCAGTCAAGCGTTTGGTCGCCGTTATCGCGATACCAGAATAAAGACACCAGTTTACCGCCGGAGAAATTCAAAAGCATCCGGTTCGCCGGATCTTTAAGTTTCTCCCGCAGGCTTTCCCCGTCATATTTTTCCGCTTTAGGAACTGAATTTATCAATTCCAGCGCGGCGGCAATGTTGTTCTCGACATCTTCCGCGGCGGCGAAAATGGTCTTTCCGTCGCCCCGCTGCTGCGCGCCGCCGTCGGGTCTTTCGGCCGGATCGACCCTGTTACCCGTCTGGAAATCCACGGATAGATCGGCGAAGAATTGCTGGTTCGCGCTGAAAAGATCAGTTACTCCGGCTGGGATCCGGTGAATGTTCAGATCATCCATGAGCCTGATCCCGCCGCTGGTATACCTTCTGACGGAGATCCCGTCTAACGAATCGACCTGCTGCTGTCTTTTATATTCACCGTTCTCGAAAGAGCGCCGGTAAGCGCGGAAATACTTGTCTTGGGACCACGGCGACCGCGAAGTCAATCCTGTAAGATCCCCGCTGTCGATCTTAGATCCCAAAGCCGACCCGGAAAAGTTGCGTTTGAACCACTTGGCCAGCACGAGCGAATAATAAACCTGGCGCAATCCGGAGTATTTTTTAGAGGAATTAACTTCCCTGGTCAGTTTGGGAATGATCAATTCCCGGATCAACTGTGAGGAATAACCGTTCAACTCCTTCTGCCGGGGATCGCTGAACCGGTAATCGGCGGAATCCTTAAGATAATCCTCTTCCAGCATTACCTTAAGCGTGGCTTTGTAGATGAAGATCCCGGATCTGGCCGCGCGGACTATGACCTCCGCCGGAACGATCCAGGGCCTGGTCAAAGTCGGGATCTGAATGTCCCCGGCGGTATAAAGCTCCTGCGCCCGGGCATAGAGACGGTCCCAATAAAGTTTTCCTTCGGGAGTTCCCGGAGAGGTAGAATTTGCCAGGTCTTTCTTCAATTGCAGGTCGGCTTCCAGCATGATCCTGCCGACGTCGGTCTTCGCCAGTAACGGATCGATCACGTTATCGGGAGAATCCGGCCTTAAGTTGACCCAGAAAAGCTCATCCGGCAGGACCATCCCGACCCGGAAGTAACGGTATAACTCTCCGGCGGACCTGTCCAGATCTCCGGTATTGCTCGGCGGCTCATCTCCCTTGTCCAGGACCAAGCGGACGTTATCTCCGTTAAGGCTGAAATCCATTGCCCTCAGATGCGCCGGGCGGAATTTGTCGGCCGCCGGCGCCAGCGAACACAAATAACCCGGTATGCCCATAGGGATAGCTAACTGGGCGAACCCGGCTTGCTCGAAGATAAAGCAAAAAGAAATTAAAAACGCTATTATACGTTTGGCCATTCTTTTTTAAAGTTTTTGTTTTGCGGGGAATAAAAATCCCTCCAGTAACCAGCTGGAAGGCAATCCGGATCCATCAACCTTATATATAGAGTATATATTACCCGGCGTTATTTTCAAGGCGGGAAAGGCAAAATCCTGAAAGCGCTTTCTATCCCTGTTCATCTCACATGACCACCTGCACACCGGGTGTGGAGGTGGTTGGGTATCCGGATAGTTGGGTGGTTAGGCGGACAGATGCCGGCTTAAACTACGATAGTTACGATCTTGTTGGGGATAACGATGAGTTTCTTGAGGGGTTTGCCCTGGATCCACTGCTGGGTTTTTTCATCCCTGGCGATAATGGCCTGGACGGCCTCGGACGGGGCGTTGGCGGGCACGGTAATGATCGAGCGGACCTTCCCGTTGATCTGCACCGGGATATCGAGCGTATCTTCGACCAGCATTTCCGGGTCGAATTCCGGCCAGCGGGATCTAAAAACCGATTCTTTATTCCCCAGGTTCCGCCAGACCTCCTCGCAGAAATGCGGGGCGATCGGGCTGAGCATGATGATCAAAACCGAATAAACCTCGCGGTCGGCCCCGGACTGGTAAATGGCGTTGACCAGTTCCATCATCGCGGCGATGGCGGTGTTGAATTTGAAACTCTCCATATCCTCGCTGATCTTCTTGATCGCCTTATGCAAAACGCGCGTCAACTGCGGATCGGCTTTATCTTTAAGGTTGTCCTGGATCCTCCAGACCCGGTTGAGGAATTTGAACGCGCCTTCCATACCCCGGTCATCCCATTCCAGCTGGGTTTCCGGCGGCGCGGCGAAAAGTATGAATAACCGCAGGGTATCCGCTCCGTATTTCTGGATCATCGAGTCCGGGTCGACGATATTCCCCCGGGACTTGGACATGACTTCGCCGTCTTTCAAGACCATGCCCTGGGTCAGCAGGCTGGCGAACGGCTCGTCAAAACTTATCATTCCCAGGTCTTTAAAAAACTTGGTGAAAAACCGCGAATATAACAAATGGAGTATAGCGTGCTCTATCCCGCCGATATACTGATCGACCGGCATCCAATACCCGGCCTCTTTAACGTCGAACGGGGCCTCGCCGTTATGGGGGGAACAATACCTCAGGAAATACCAGGATGAATCGAAAAAAGTCGCCATGGTGTCGGTTTCCCGGCGGGCTGGGCCGCGGCATTCAGGGCAGGAGCACTCTACGAATTCTTTTACTTTGCCCAGCGGGCTCCCGCCTTCCCCGGTGAACGGCGCGTCGGCGGGAAGTTTCACCGGCAGGTCGGCGTAAGGCACCGGGACAGTCCCGCATTTTGAGCAGTAAATTACCGGGATAGGCGTGCCCCAGTAACGCTGGCGGGAGATCAGCCAGTCGCGCAGCCGCCAATGGGTCCGGATCGTTCCCATTCCTTCCTTTTCCATCCACCCGGCTATCTTTATCTTCCCTTCAGAGTTCGGCATCCCGTTAAAATCCCCGGAATTAACCTGCACTCCTTCCGCCTCGTAGGCTTCTTTCATTTCATCGGCGCGCAGATCGGCATTGGCCGGTTTGATGACTACCCGCATCGGCAGGCCGTGCTCTTTGGCGAAAAGAAAATCCCGCTGATCGTGCGTGGGAACGGCCATGATCGCGCCGGTGCCGTATTCCATAAGAACGTAATCCGCCAGCCAGACCGGGATAACTTCATTATTGACGGGATTGACCGCGTAAGAACCGGTGAAAACCCCTTCTTTTTTCACGTCCGAGGAGGAACGGGCCACTTTGCTTTCTTTAGCGGCTTTATCGATGAATTTCAGCGCTTCTTTTTCCTGCGGATTGCCCTTGATCAGTTCCGCGGCCAAAGGATGCTCCGGCGCCAGGACGATATAGGTCGCCCCGAAAATGGTATCCGGCCGGGTGGTAAATACCGGGATAACCTCGTTATTGTCCTGCCGGCGGAAAAATATCTCGCAGCCGGAGCTTTTGCCGATCCAGTTGGTCTGCATGGCAATAACTCTCCCGGGCCAGCGCTTAAGCTGGTCCAGGTCTTCCAGCAGCTTTTCTTTATAATCGGTGATCTTCAAATACCACTGCTCAAGGTCCTTCTGCTCTACTTTAGTATGGCATCTCCAGCATCCGCCCTCGATAACCTCTTCATTGGCCAGGGTCGTGGCGCAGGAAGGGCACCAGTTCACCGCCGAAGCTTTCTTGTAAGCCAGCCCTTTCTCGAACATTTTCAGGAATATCCACTGGTTCCATTTGTAATAATCCGCGTCGCAGGTGGAAACCTCGCGCTGCCAATCGTAGGAAAACCCCATTTTCTTCAGTTCGATCTCCATCCACTCGATGCATTTATGGGTCCAGGCGCCGGGTTTGGTCTTATTTTTGATCGCCGCGTTCTCCGCGGGCTGGCCGAAAGCGTCGAAGCCCATCGGATGCAGGACTTCATAGCCTCTCAGCCGTTTGTAGCGGCTGTAAACGTCGCCGATAGAGTAGTTGCGCACGTGGCCCATGTGGATCTTCCCCGAAGGATAAGGAAACATTTCCAGGCAGTAGAATTTAGGCGAAGCTGAGATCCCGGCCTTAAAACAATTATTTTCCTGCCAGTATTTCTGCCATTCAGGCTCGATCTGTTTAAAAGCGTATTCAGCCATGTCTTATTTTATCCTCATCGGTATAAGGGAGATCATCGTTTTGACTCCGCGGATCAGGTTTTCCGCAGTGCAGGGTTTATTCAAATAGTGATCCGCTTCCAGATCGTAACATTTCCTGACCGTATCAAGATCGGAATTACCGCTGACGATCATTACCGGCCGCCACTTATCGGTAAATTTCTCCCGGATTTCTTTAAGGACCTCGAACCCGTTGAGCTTGGGCATCATCAGGTCCAGGATGATCAGGTCCGGGTCATCGCTTTTTACCCTGGACAACGCCTGCTCCCCGTCAAAGGCCGTAACAGTCGCGTAGCCTTCCGCCTTCAGTTCCTTCTCGACCAGCCTGGCTATATCCGGATCGTCGTCGGCTATCAATATCTTAAAATTTTTATTGTCCATGCTCATATCCCGGCCGCGTTGTTCCCGGCGTCATAATGGCTAATTGTAGCACAAGCGAAATCAAAGGTCAAATCGCAAGAAAAAAGGACGGGGATTTACCCGTCCTTTTCAATAGCTTTGGTGGAGCTGGAGGGAGTTGAACCCTCGACCCCTTGTATGCCATACAAGTGCTCTCCCAACTGAGCTACAGCCCCAAATTCTATTTTATATGGATCTACTGCGTATCCAGGTATTTCAGCAATAACTGCCAGGTCCTGCTGCCCACGATCCCGTCGGGATTGATCTTATTCGCTTCCTGGAACTTCTTGACCGCTTCCTTGGTCTGGCTGCCTATCTGGCCGTCGACCGGGCCCGCGTAAAATCCGGCTTTTTTTAAAGCCGCCTGGATCTCGGAAGCGTTGGGCATCCGGATCTCTTTCTTGCTTACCGCCTGCTGCTGCATCTGCAACTGCTGTTGCAGCTGGGCATTATCCGCTTTTAGCCGGGATAATTCCGTCTCCAAAGAAGCGACCTGGGTTTTAAGCTGCTGGTTTTCCGCCGAATAATTTATTACCGGAGTGGTAACGCAGCCTGAAATAACCAAAAGCAGCGCCGCGATGATTATTAAATTTATTTTTCCCATTATTCCTCCTTGTAAGATGAAGTATTATACCCTAAATTTCCGGAATTGACAAATAAGATTTTGGATAGTATAGTTATATTACTCTCTTATGCCGAGGTGGCGAAATGGCAGACGCGGCAGCCTCAAAAGCTGTTGTGGGCAACCATATGAGGGTCCGACTCCCTCCCTCGGCATTTAATAATCTTTCCCGGGTCATAGCTCCGACCAGAAAAGCACCTTTTCCTTTTCCGTATCGATAACGGCCGCATATCCGCCCCCGGCCGCGCTCCTGACCAGCGCGCTCACCTTGACCGTCAGATATCCGGAAACAGTCGCCAACAGCGGTTTCAGGGCGATAATGTCCTCTTCATCCCGCGCGCTCAGCCCGTTGTCGAATTTCTGAAGCTGGGTTAATATTAGAGCCGGGTCGGTGAACGCGCCGTCGTCCGGGGTGTCCTTTTTCTGATCGGGCCCGGCCGATTCGGCGCGGTAACGGATGATCATCTTCGCCACGTCTTCATCCAATCCCAGCGCTTCCAGGACAGGCTGAGAAGCGGTATTGATATTAACCTTGCCCTTCCCGTAAACAGTGACCAGTTCTTTGAACTTATCAAAATTGTCTTTTGTCAGGTCTTCTACCAGCAGCAGTTCTTCTTTTACTTTGAACGGCCGGCGGCTGCTATTGACGATCTTATCCGCCAGATCCTCGTCAAGGCCCGGCAGCCGGGCCAGCACTTCTTTCTTTGCGGTGTTCACGTTGATCTTGGACAATTCATCTTCGAAATGATACTTATAACCTGTTCCGTTATCGAAAGAATGACTGCGTTCGCGGGCCAATTCCCCGGGCGAGTCGAACCCGGGCGTGGCGTCGGCGCGCCTCTCTTTTATGGCGTCGCGGCAGGCGGCGCGGGCCAGCGGAGCCGAGATCGCCTTCCGGCCGAGCGAACTGCTGAACTTGATCTGCCCCTGGACAAAATTACCCAGGGCGACTCCCATGACCGAAAGGATCACCAGGACCCAGAGCGCCACTACGATAATGCTGCCGGATTCAGAACGCCGGCACGAATACTGTCTCATTAAATGTCTCATTGTCGGAGAATGCCAGGATAAGCCGCACGGCTACGGGCAGGCTTGTTGTATCATTCCAGGCGGCGGCCCAATCGTATCCGCCCTTTTTCGTGTCAAAACGGAAATAAGAGAATGTGGCGTTATCCACGCCCTCCAGGAAACCGGACATCAGCGGCTGGGGGCGCTCTTCCTTATCGTTATGCTTAGCCTCTATTATCTCGCCCAGGGGCACTGTCCCCTTAAGGAATGCCTTTGATGAATGGTCGAATGAATACACCATTTCCCGGACCTCGGAATCGACGATGGCGGGGAAACGGACAACGGTGGCGTTGCCGGAGAATGGGATCTCGTCTCCCCGGAACGCGAACGCCTGCTGGAGGTCTTTTTTAAACTTCTCCACCCGGATCAGCCGCTTTTTTTCCTGCGTGCCGGATCCGTAAACCCGGCGCCACACGGACATTCCGGTGCTGAAAGTGGAATAAACCGCCAGCCCTATAACAGCGGTAATGGACGCGGCGATGATAAGCTCTATCAAAGTAAAGCCTCTTTTCATCGCCGGTTATTCCTCCGTTGTATTGTTTGAGGGCGCTTTCCCCCTGGCCAGGAAACCCGCCAGGGCTACCCGCATCGGCCGGGACCGTTGGCGCCATTCCAAGGTAACTTCGGCCGCAACGGTATCCTGTGCCAGATATTGCGGGTTATCCACGCCGGTAACTACGGAGCTCCAGTTAAACATCCTGCCGTCCAGAGAGAAATTTCCTGAGGTATTCCGGGGAAGCAGCCCGCCGAGTTTATACGCCTCGATCTCCAGATCGTCAAAAGTACGCTGGGCGAACCGGCAAGCCAGAAGATAATTCCGGCTTGTCTCGGCCGCGTTCAGCGCGGCCAGGTATGACTGCAGTATAACAACCAGCCCGCAGCCCAGGATAACCACGCTGATCAGCACCTCGACGAGGGTGAACGCCCGGCGCGCGGCCCGAGAGGACATTTAATCCTCCCAGTTGACGATATCGTCGTCCGTTCCCGACTGTCCGTCTTTCCCGGGAGAGGAAAGATCGAAACTGGCGGTATTATGCTCGCCGGGATATTTATAAACATAAACCTTGCCCCAGGGATCACGCGGCTTCTTCTTTACGTACGGCCCGTGCCAGTTCTCGGAACTCGTCGGCCGGGTAGTGAGATAATCCAGGCTTTCCGGATACGATCCCATATCCATCTCGTAAAGGTCCAGCGCGGTGGACAAGGTCGAATTGATATCCGCCTTGGCCGCGGCCGTCCGCGCCTGCTCCGACCTGCCCGCCAGCCCCGGCACGACCATGGCCGCGAGTATCCCGATAATAATCACTACCAGCATCATTTCGATCAGCGTAAACGCTTTTTTCATTTCACCTTCCCCCTTTGGCCGAGGCAAACGGCGGCTATCACCGTCTCCATCTTCATAACCCCGGCATTCTCGTCTTTAACGACTATACTCAGCTTCTCCACGTCAAACAGTATCGCGGCGTCGGCTATCCCGTGCAGGAACAGGGCTATCTTAGACATATCCCCCTCGGCGCTCATCTGGACGCGGTAGATCGCCACTGTATCCGCCGCCTGGCGCCCGGAGCGCGCGTTTTGCGCGCTCTCGACAGGTTTCATATCCAATATGTTCAGGCCTGCCTGGCGCGCCGCTGTTTCGACACTGCTCAGGACAGCGGCCGTTTTCTCATTATCGGACCCCTTAAAATCCAGGTACTTCTCGATCTTCTTGTATTCCGCCAGCAGGCTGTCCTTCTTTTTCTCCAGGTCGGAATATTTCCTGAACTTAAAATTCTCCCTGCGCAGGGCGTCATCGGCTGAATTAAGTTTTTCGCGCATCGGCTTGAATATCATAAGATGAAAAGCGAGAAGGAACGACAGAGCCAGGACGGCTCCTCCCAGTTGCTTTTCTTTTTTGCTGAAATCTTTCATTGCGCACCTATATCGAAATAAACGACTTCTTTATCCTTAACTTTCTGCCGGCGCGTGGAACGGGTCTTCATCCCTTTGAACATGGACGATCCGTCCAGGGCGTTGACGAAACTGAAAATATCGGGTATCTCTAACGCGTACCCCCGGATGGAAAGCCCTTTTTTCTTATCCCAGTTGAACTGGGTAATAACGATATTATCGGGGACCAGGGGAAAAAGCTGATACAAAGCGTTCAGCGCTATGATCCCGGGATCGACATAAGGCTTGGATAATTCCACGGTGCGCGCGATATCGGTCAGCCCCTCGTTGCGCGACTGCAGAAGCTTGACGGCAAGCGTAACTTTGTCCAGATAAGCCTGCCTCTGGTTGACGTAAGAAACCGCGATCGATCCGAGCATAATGAAAAGGTAAACTAACAGGACCCCCAGGACGAGCAGCTGGCGGATCTTCTGCTTCATTTCTTTTTTCACCAGGATCTCGGGGAGAGTGAATTCGACGTCGTCTTTTTTCCGCGATCCGGTGAACCCCAGGAGGGAGGCGAATGAAACATCCGGCGAACCCGGGCAGCCGGGAACAGGCAGGACCTGGATCTTCAACCCCAGGTCTTTTTCAATAAACCCGGATATGCCTCCGGCGTCGGGAGCCCCCCCCGTCAGGAAAACCGTGGCCGGACCGGTGTTGGCGGCGAGGTCGTCGCGGAACGCCGACAGCGCCTGTTTCAGTTCCGCCAGGAATTTCGCCGGCCCCCCTTCGGAGCGCAGCTGCTCCGCGCCCTGGGATATCATTACGCTCGAGTTCAGTTGCAGTTTATTGACCACCATCAATTCGCTCGAAGCGTTATCGATATCCAGGATCAGGCAGCACTGCTGGAACGGCGTTTTATCCCGCGCGGATTCCCGCACGTAATGGACTATCCCCGGGGAGCTCAGGAAGATATTTTCGACCTGTATGCTCAAAGATACGAAAGAATTGAAAACATTGCGCAGGGAATCGCGGTGGGCGATGGCTAAAAGAATATGGCTGTTGCTTATCCCGTCGAAACCGAGATTATGGCTGCCCCAGACTATCTGTTCTCTGGGATACGGCACATGATGGATCACATGAAGGCCGAGCATTTTCTCGATCTCCGCGGGATCCCGCGACGGAAGGTCGATCCTGCGCACGGTCGCCTTATTCCTGCCGATCACCACTGTAGTCTCGGCAAATTTTTTCTTTCCTGCCTGCGCAAATATTTTAGTGATGGCGGGGGAAAAACCCGGGGAATCGGGTTCGACAGGCTCCAGGAACATTTTCTGTATCTTCCCCGGCCCGGCGCCCGTCGTTTCGATAACTGCGGCTTTCAGCCACCGCTCCGAGAATTCCATGACGATCTTTTCTTTCATTGGAATTTCCTTAATTACCGATCTTGATGCGGGCCGCCACGATCTCGCGGATCGTTTTGTCGGAAAGCCCGTGGAGATATTTAAAATATTCCAGCCGCAGCTGCCGGTTCAGCCGGACAAGTTCCCGGCTGCTGACATCAAGGTGCATGATGCGCGCCGCGTATTCCGCCAGTTTGCTCGACCAGGCTATCCGGTACAGGCGGGATAACATCCAAAGCTTGACCCAGCCTTCCAGCACCGCGTCAAGGTTCGGCTCAATGATCAGATCGTGCCTTTCTTTAGGCGGCCGGGCGGGAAGAAGATAGTCCAGCGGCAGGAATACCGAGGATTCCACCTGCTGAATATTGATATTCACGAACTGCGAACTGATAACCGTGATCCTGCCTGCTTTACCCTCGTTAAAAAGCCCGAACGCGCGGTCCCTCAGGCCGCGGATCTGGCCGAAATCAAGCTTATCCCCCAGCGACGGATAACTGCTGAACGGTATCCCCAGTTCATGCAGATAGTTCGCGCCCTGCTGGCCGACAACGATCACCTCATCATTTTCCCGGTATACCGCCAGCAGTTTGTTGATCAGGACGGTATTAAGCTCGCCCAGGAAACCTTCATCGGAACTGACCAGGACGATAGCGCCGGGAAGGCCCTCCCGGGGGACGATAAACCTGTTCCTGCCGGAGTTCTGCGCGGTCATTACCGATGAAAACGATTCCTCAAGACCCGCGCTGAACCTGGCAAAGGGCTCCTGGTTGGAACGGAACAAATTAAATTGCAGGGTCGCGGCCAGCTTCATTACGTCGATAATATCGCCGAGATCCCTGTTGAAATCCAAGTTTTTCTTCAGGCGCGCTACGGGAATCATTATTCGTGCATTTAGTGGAGCACAGGATTAAATAGGCGCGGCTTCACGCAGGTACCCGTTGATCGCGTTATCCAGCCTTTTCCTGATATCGTCCGTGAAATCGCCGACCCGCTCGATCTCGCCGACCAGCGCCGGTTCATGCTGGATCATATACTTATAGATGTTGCGCTTGAACATTCTCACCTTTTCTATGCCGAACGCCGTCAATATCTTGCGCTCCAGCGCGTAGAAAAGGATGATCTCCTCGGCTAAAGAGAGAGGCGCGAAGTTCTCCTGCCCAAGCAATTCGTAAAGGGCCTTGCCTTCATCGAGCTGCTGCGTCGCCTCGGAGGAAAGCTTGGTGCGCAGGCGGGTAAGCCTGAGCAGGGAACGGTACTGGACGTATTTATAACGCAGCCCTTTGCTTACGGCGCGTATCGCCGGGCACTGGACTTTACTCCCGATACGGGAAACGGACAATTCCAGGTCGATGGCCGGCTTGAACCCCTCCTGGAACAACCCGGAGTTAAGATAGATCTGTCCGTCGGTCATCGAAACCAGGTTGGAAGGGACGTAACCGGTAATATCGCCCTGGAGCGTTTCGGCGATCGGCAGGAACGTCATCGTGCCTCCGCCGAACTCCGGTTTGAGCCTTCCCGCCCGTTCCACAAGCTGGGAATGTAAAAAGAAAATGTCTCCGGGATACGCCTCCCTGCCCGGGGGGCGTTCCATAAGCAGGGACATCTGGCGGTAAACCCAGGCGTGTTTGGTCAGGTCGTCAAAAACAACCAGGACATCCTGCCCCTGATACATGAAATATTCGCCCAGCGCGGCGGCGGTATACGGGGCGAGATATTGCTCGGCGGTCGAGCTCCCGGCGGAAGCGCAAACCGCCAGGGTATATTCCATCGCGCCGTTCTGCTGAAGCGACTGGATGATCTTCTTGAAAGCCGAATGCGCTCCGCCTATCCAGCAGTAAATGCAGATAACATTGCGGTTTTTCTGATTAATGATCGTGTCAACGGCAATACTTGTCTTGCCTGTCTGGCGGTCGCCGACGATCAACTCGCGCTGCCCCTTGCCTATAGGAATGACCAGGTCCACGATCTTGATCCCTGTCTGCAGCGGCTCGGATATCGGCTCCCTTTCTATCACCCCCGCGGCCGGGCGGAACGCGGGATACATGTCCCCGTAAACGATCTCTTCCTTGACGTCAAGCGGCTGTCCGAGCGCCCCCACGATACGGCCGATAAAATTCCCGCCTACCGGGACTAAAAGAGGTTTTCCCTTGCCGTAAACGGAATCGCCTACTTTAACCCGGTGCTCATCGCCGAACACGATGCCCAGAACAGCCCGCTGGTTGAATTCCGTCACCATGCCGGTAAGCCGGTCCGGGCCGATCTCGATCATCTGCCCGTAGATACAGTTAGGCAGGCCGCTGATCTTGATGATGCCCTGCCTGACTTCTTCGACCCTGCCTAACTCGTGGACCTCTATGGGCGCTATATGCATCGCGTCAATTGGCCTCTTTTTTTCTACCGGTTGAATAGATTATAAACGATTAAAAGCGCAAGGACCGCAATGGCTTCGGAGAATACGAACGCCAGGATCATCGCCAGGAATATTTTCGAGGACGCCGCAGGGTTTCGAGCCACGGACTTAACGGCTGAATATCCCACGAACGCGATGACCGCCGAAGGTCCGGCGGTGCTAAGGAACATTATCAAGGTTAATGATAGGGTAGACATCAGGAGTCTCGCTCTATGTAGACGTTCAGGCTGTTGCCTTTCATTATCGCCACTCCTTCCGCGACCATGAAACTTCCGCCGGAGAAACGGAGGCGGCCCCTGGACAGCCGGATGAAAAACGGCTGGTGGAAATCAAGAACGCACATCTCTCCTTCCCTGGTGGGAATAAGCACTTCCTTCGCCTGCCCTTCCCACACCACGCCCTGCGGTTCAACTAAGGAAAATTGCATTTTATCTTTCCCTCTCCCGCCCATTCTTCCGGCCGCGGCAGTCTATTTTTTCTGGCCGGCCGCGCACCATTTGTTCTTGCCGGTCTGTTTTGCCTCGTATAACGCGGCGTCGGCTTTCTCGATCAGCGCATGGCCGTCGGAAGCGTCCTCGGGGAAAGTGGCGATGCCGATACTGATGGTCGCCGGCAGGTACACCCTCACCTGCACCAGCAGGCGGTCCGCCACCATCTGGGCGTCTTTCTTGCTTGCTTGAGGCAGGGTAACGACAAACTCTTCGCCGCCGTAACGGCAGATCGAGTCCATCTCGCGCACGGTATTCTTGAACACTTCCGCAGCTTTCTTCAATAATGCGTCTCCGGCGGGATGGCCTTGGGTATCATTATACATTTTAAAATTATCGATGTCAATCATTAACGCCGAGAAGGAATCGGCGTGGCGGTGCAATCTGGCGAATTCTACCTCCATGAGATGCTCAAAATACCTGCGGTTGTATAAACCGGTAAGCCCGTCCATTACCGAGAGTTCGGCGAAATAATCTTTCTCGCTGCTGTTATTGAGCATCAAGTGGCGCTCTACCGCCCGCTCCGTGACCAGCCTTATCTCCAGCGGGTTGAAAGGCTTGGTGATATACCCGTACGCGCCGGCCGCCATCGCTTCGACCGCCGAGCTGATGAACGAATAGAACGTGACCACTATAACGTTGACCTCGGAGGATATCTTGACCACATTCTTGGTCACTTCCACCCCGTTCATCTTCGCGGAACGCATTTCAGTTATCACTACGGCGAACGGCATGGACCGCAGTAGATTCAACCCTTCCGCCGGGTCGTTGACCACCCACGGCTTATACCCGCTCTGGCTTAAAGACTTCTCCAGAAAAGAAGCCGCTTCAGGATCTTCTTCGATCACCAGGATATTGATTTCCTGCATTGGTTCTCCTTCCCGTCAATACATCTGACTTTCTATCTTCGCGAATAATACTCTTTCCACTTTCCTTCGAATTCGCCGAGATCCCGGAACTTATACACATCTTCCAGCGCTTCCTGCCAGGATTGCCCGTCCCGCAGGCTTCGGCTGAACTCGAGGAATTTATCCCTGCCGTATTCTTCCAAAAGGTAATTGACCAGCGAGCACGCTTCGGCGTAAAAGACCTGGGGCACGATCAGCGAGTAATCTTTGATCTCGGAGAGTTCTTTGAGGTCGATAAAAAATCCCTGGCTCACCAGGTTGTGCGCTCTCTGGATAGTCGCCTGCAGATTCCCCTCTTCCTGCACCGTGGCAACTCCTTCATCCAGCCATAACGGCAGGGTTTTTTTGCTGCCGACGAACTCGCGGAAAATAATATGCGCCATTTCGTGCGGCAGGATGGAATCGAAGAACGAATCCTGCCCGACAAAAGTTTTTATGGTCCGGCTCTTTATGTTCACCGAAGCGCCGGACCACGCCGCGCGGCCGGCGTTATCCGCCAGGTAAGATGCCGAATCAGGATACAGGAATATTTTCGCCCGGTTATCCCAGCTCCAGAAATCAAACCGGCGGTACCCGAGTTTTTCGATGATCGACGTGTAATATTTTTCCGCAGCGTCGGCCAGTTTTGCCGTATATTCTCCGGGGGCTTCCTGGGAATAAATGATGAAATGCTGGGATTTTTGTGTCTTCCAAAGGGAAGTATTAACCTCGGCGCGGGCCGCCGCCGGGGAAAAAAGAAAAACGGCGCATAAAACCCGCGCCGTAACGCGCGCGAAAGAGGTCGAAACCGTCAAACGCGCCATATCAATCCTTATTCAGGCTCTTATCTATCCTGGACTGGTATTGCCAGATCAAGAACGACCCCAGGCTCAGGACAGCGAGGAAACCGATTATAAAAACGATGATCTTCCAGGAAAGTTTTACCGCGCCGTGCGGCGCAACTTCCGACAGCAGCGTCTTCGCAGCCACAAGATCGGACTGGACCGCCGTAAGAAGGGAAAGGCAATAGCGGTAATCGGAAATATGCTGGGACGGGTTGCTGGAGGCGCCTGCCCTCTGCATATCCTCGATCTCGCCCAGTTTCTTCTCCACGCCCTTATACATCGCCGCGGCCCTCTCGGCATAAGCGGTCTTCTCGAAACCGCGGAACACGTCCTTGGCCTCTTTATGCAAACCGGCCAGCACGGCATCATCGATCTGCCAGATATCTGTTATTTCAACTTCCTTTTCCAGCGTTTCCTTGGGTTTGAGCGGGTATTCGCCGAATACATAATAGCTGCCCTGCTGGGTATCATAAGCGATATTCAAATCGTCCTTATAGATGACGTCGTCCGGCTTGACTTCCACGGGAAGATATACCTTGATCGGGACATTCTGGGTCAGTTCATCGGAAGGATTGACGGCGACGACCCGCAGGGTGATGCTGGCCGCCGCGGCCGCAGAAAAAAACAGGGATAGTAGAAAAGAAAGGAACGAACAAATTAAGAAAGTCCGGTATTTATTGCCTGGCACCAAAAACCTCCTCTATCCCGCGAATACGGACTTCGCGGGCGACCCTTAGACCCTTACTGTTTGAATTCGAACCAGGTCTGGACCACGGGCTTCTTAGAGCTTCCTTCCAGCATCTTCTGGTTCAACTCCATGACAGCCTTAAGTTCCGCGGTCTTGTTCTTCAGGTACGTCAGGTCATCTTTCTTATCTTTGGATACCTCATAAAGCTTCTCGAGGCTGACGTCCTTGCTTCCGCTGAAACTCTTGATCTGAGCGCTTAATCCGGTAAGTTGATTATATACCGATTCCAGATTAATTTCAACTCCTTCATTACCGGCGCCGCCTGTTCCTCCGCCCGAGCCCGAGCCTGCGCCGGTGCCTCTGCCTGTTGTCCCGCGTCCGCTGCTGATCTTCTCGCTGATCCCGGCCAGGGCCTGATCCAGGAGCTTGAACTGGCCGTTAAGCATTGACAAAGTCTCCCCGGCGTTCTTGACCGAACCTAATCCGCTGGTATTGCCCAGGACGGCCGCCGTATTGCCCGCGACCTCATCCAGGTCGTGTGAAACTACGGTGATCACGAAAGCATCCACGGTCCCCTGCGTCGATTCCGAACAAACGATCGTGAAATCTCCCGTTCCCCAGCCGCTGGAGAATGTCACCGGGTACTCGTAGACCCCGGAAGCGCTGCTTTCCGTCATTGTTCTCTTGCTTAATTTAGTCACGTTCTTCGAATCATACACGTCCACGCTGGGCGACAAGCCGGTTGCGGTGCGGTAACGTATGATCACTTTCGACCCGGACTTGACGACATTATCCCGGTTGAGGATGCCGGACTGCACGTGCGGCTTGATATTGGTGTTAATGCTGGTGGTGATCTCATCGCGCGTCGCCTCGAGTTTCTGCGGTATGGTCGTCTCGGTGGCGGTCAGGATCTTGGCGGTCTCGGTCTTGATCTCTTCGACCTTGGGAGTGATCTTCTCGGTCACCTGGTCGGCGATAGTCTGAGTCTGCGACAGGATAGCGGACGTCACCGAGCTGATCGCCTCGGTTATCGCCTTGAGGTATTTCGAAATGCTGATATCGAAGCTCGACCCGGAGCTGTATTTGCGCTCGCGGTACCAGATGTTGATCTTGGCGAAATAAGTCTTGCCGCTGACCAGCCCCAGCCCGCCGCTGGACGCGGCGACAGTGGCGTTGGAACGGGTAAACCAAAAATTGCCGTTAGTATCCGGAGCGCTTGAGGTCAAAGTGTCCACCTCCGTCTCCCCGTCGGAAATAACGATGCTCGCTCCTCCGACTTCCCCTTCGGAAGCCAGGCCCAGGTCGGAATCAGAGCCGGTAATAAGCGTCCCCTTCTTCTCCAGCCAGGTGTTCGCGGTCAGCGTATCCGAATCCTCGTCATAAGCGAAACTGCCCCAGGCCTTGAATTCCATCTGGGCGGACACATTAGATTCCAACAGGAAGCTTATTTCCTGGTTCTGGTTGATCTTCCGGGTATCCGACCGGTCGATATAAAGGTCTTTAGTCCAGTATGTGGTCACCGAGGCGTCATACGGGTAACGCCTCGTGTAAATTTTAGTCGCGACCACCGGGTCGATACCGAGCTGGTCGTTCGTCACGCTCCAGTAGATCTTGCCGTCGGCGCTGACCGAACGGACGCTTAACGCGTCCAGCAGGGTCAGGGTATCGTAATCTTTGACCTTCCAGGTCAGGGTATAATATCCCAGCTTGAACGCCGGCGTCTCGCCGTAGATCGTCTCGTCGCTGCGGCTGGTGACGCGCAATTTGACCCAGTAATACTCCGGCGGCTCGCTCAGGTAAGAATTAGTGTTCGCGTCGAGGTTGGGGTCGGCCACGGTCCAGGGATACGAAGTGTAATTAGAACTGTCCGGGCTGTTGGTGATCCAGCTGTTACCGGCATGCACCAGTTTCCAGTCCGCCCAGGTATTGCCGTCCGTGCTGGTCGAATACTGGACCTTCACCTCGGAGAAACTGCCTTTGTTATACCAGATGATCGTGTGGTCCGAATTCGCTTTCCATTCCGTGCCCGAATCGAATGCCTCGGTGCGGTCGGTCTCGCTGCAGAAACTGAATCCGCCGCGGATACGGAAATGCCCGTCTATCACGGCGGAATGCCCGAGGGCGTCGGCGATCTGGACTTTCATCGTCGATGAGGGCGTTACCGACTGAGGCACGGTCCAGGAATACGTCCCGGTATATTTACCGCTGTAGGCGTCGCTGGTATCCGAGGTCCCGCGCGATATATTGGACGCGGCGGTATAAGTGGTTTCCCCCGTATCCAGAGTGTTATTTTCATCGGTGTCGTCCCATACGGTAATAGTAACGTTGCCTACCGACAAACCGCGCACTTTCCAGGAAATGGTCATCGGGTCCTCAATGACGCCGCCGGCCGATTCCGTAGGAGAAGTCACGGCTATGTCCGAGATCGTCGGCGAAGCGATGATCGTCATGGCGGCGTCGGACTCGTCGCGGCTGTACGGGCGCTGGGAATCTTTTACGCCCACCATCACCGTAGTGCTGACGGCGTTAGGCACGGACCAGGTATAGGTCATCGGGCTGGCGGACTTAGCGACGGTCTCCGATGTTTCGACGCCCGACGAATCGAACGCCGAACCGGATACCGAATAACGGATCTTCAACGGCCCCTGCACCGCCCCTTCATACGACCAGGTCAGGGGGACCGTATCGCCGACAGCCCATACTTCCCCGCCGTTAGGACGGGTCATGGTGATCCTCGGGATCGCCAGGGTAAATGCGCCGCTGACGCCCATGGTAGTCTCACTGCCGTAATACGGGGTTTTGTCCGTAATGCGTATCTTGGCGTATGCGGCATCGCTTAAAAGATCGGTCATTTCCGGTATGGCCCAGGAATACGTCCCGTCATTCGCCTCTCCGGTAGTATCGCCGGCGATAGTGGTCCATTCGGGGCTGGCGATCGAGCTGTCCCTTGTATATTCGATCAAAAGGTTATTATGCACGACTCCGGTAGTCGACCATTTGATGGCATAAGTCTTTCCGACCATCCATGCCTCGGTCGGCGTGCTCACGGTAATAGCCGGCTGCGGCAGGATGTAAAACAGCCCTGATGAAGCCTCGGCCCGGGTATGGGTAGTGCTGTTCTCCACCACTTTGACAAACGCGCTGACGCTGCTCTGCGCCGGGATCCAAGCCAAGGTGGCGCTGGCGGCGTTAGGGCGGTCCGAGGCGATCGTGGTCCAGCTTTGCTGGTTATCATACGAACAGACGATGTTCACGGTATTCGCGGTAGTGCCCTCGGTAGTCCAGGCTATGTTATAAGACTTGTTCTGGGTCAACGAGAGCAGTCCGACATTTGAGCTGGTGGGGAAAGTAATAGTGATCACAGGTGAGACGATGCTGAAGTTCTTGTCCGAACGTTCGTCGTTGGAAAGCCCGTTCTCTTCCATGATCCTGACCTTGGCGCTTTCGGAATTGTCGTCGGGAATGGTCCAGGTATAATTGAACGGCGTGATATTATCGACCAGGCCGATAGTCTTCCAGGTGGAGCCGTCGACGGTATACTGTAATCTGACCCGCGACATGGTGCCGGCTACGGAAGCCCAGGTTATCAAATGGTCGGTCCCGATGATCCAGGATTCCAGCCCGTTGGGAGAGGTCAGGTTCAGCTGGCCGATGATCTTAAAACTGTTATCCGAAACGTAATATACCGTGCCCGGGTGGTCGGCGTCGGATATCTTGATCTTGGCCGCGGCGGACAGGTGATCCGGAACGGTCCAGCTGTAAGTATAAGGAGCGGCGTTGTCCAGTTGGGTCACTCCGTCAACGGCGGAAAGGGCCATATCATACCAGGTCGCCCCTCCGTCAACGGAACATTGCAGGTTGACCTTAGAGATAGTGCCGCTGCCGGTCCAGACGATATTCGTCGCTGAACCGACAGTCGTGGAATCGGAAGCGGTCTTGCCGGGATACGAAGTCAAAGCAAGCGACGGCATGATGCTGAATGCCGAAGAATCTTTATAAGAATTGGCGTTATCCGCCATACGGTAATCGCGGACCCTGATCTTCACCGCGTCAGAAAGGATATCCGGAGCGGTCCAGGAATACGGGCTGGTCAGCGGCGATACTGTCCCGTCGGCGATGAGAACCTTAGTGGCGGAAAAATCGCTGCCGGTGTAATAATACAATTGGATCTGGTTCGAAGGGATGGCTCCGGTGGTGGTCCAGGTGATATTGTATGCCGTGCCTACTCTCAGCGTGGACGCGGGCACCGTGACCGTGCTGACCCGGCCGTAAATGTCGAATTCGGAAGAAACCACCCATGATGTCGCGGAAACAAGGCTCTGGCGGTATGTCTCGACCACGCGCATCACGTTCTTCCCCACTGAATTCTCTACAGTCCAGCTATAGGTAGTGGGCCCGTTGGCGTTGCTGGATATACCGGTAGCGATAGTCTTCCAGGCTGAGTCATCCTTAAGCCTATACTGGAGGATCGAACTGAACGCCGCCGATCCGTCGCCGCCCGCGCTGGTCCAGGTAACTGATTTGGTCTCGCCGACCACCCATTTGTCCGTCGAAGATGGAGAATTAATGGTTATCTGGACAGGAAACACTGTAACGCTCATCGATGCCGGAGACATCGGGGTCAGCGCCCTCTGGTCGTCCGATACTTTCAGGTATACTGTCTGCGAAGCGTTGGTTACCGGCAGCGCGTCCTTGGGGATCCTCCAGGCGAAGCTTCCCGATGCGGCAAGGTTAAGCGCGTTATCTCCCGCCGCGTCCTTAGCCGTATACCAGGTTGAATTATCCAGCGAATATTCGATCTTCAGGTGCCCGTCATTGACGCCTTCAACGCCGGTCCAGGATATGGTCCTGTCCTCTCCCACGCGCCAGGTCTGCCCGCTTGCGGGAGCGGTAAGAGTGATCACCGGGGACGCGACCGCCTTGAACACGCTGGTCACGCCCTTGGTCGCGGAACGGCTGGCGTTAATATCTTTAACCTTTATCGCCATGAATTTCTCGCTGAAACTGTCATCAAGCGCCCAGTCATAGTAACTTACCGATGTGGACACGTCGTCAAGCGTAACCCAGTCGCTGTCGGGGACCGCCGACGGATCGAACGTTGCGTCCCTGGACGTATAATAAATACGCAGGGTGCCCGAAGGAGTCAGCCCGCCGGTGAAGCTCCAGGATATCCTCTGCGTATCGCCGCAGACCCAGTTCCCGGACGCCGGCAGATTGATGCTGACCGTCAGCGCCGGAGCGACGATATTGATCTCCGAAGCCTCCCCGTAAATGCTTGATGCCGCGGCAGGCTCAACCGCGGAAATCCGTATCTTGCCTCCGGACGCGCAAAGGTAAGCATCATCATTGGGGATGGTCCAGGAATACGTATTAACCGAACCGGCATAGGTTCCGGCGGGATCGGTATTGTCCAGGTTATCGACGATAGTAAGCCACTGCGACCCGTTGTAATACTGCAGTTTCACTTTAGTGATCTTGCCGTAGGTAGTCCAGGCAATATCGTTCGTGGTGTTGATGTTCCAGCTTGTGTTCGCCGAAGGGCTGGTAATAGAAAGCCCGGCGCGCACCCGGAACTGCTGCGAGTCGGAAGTGATCGCGGTAGAATCGTAATTCGTGCCGCCTGTGACGCGGATCAGCATGTTATCGCTGGCGGAAGCGAACAAGACCTTCCAGTATTCGTAACTGCCGTCATTGGCCGTAGAAGAGACGATGGTCGAAGCTGTGCCGTCTTTAACATATTCCAGCTTGACGCTCGAGGTATTCGTCGCGCGGTCCCCGATAGCCACCCAGGTGATCCCCTTGCCGTTAGTATCGCTGGTATAATAATCGCCGGCGCTTTCCCTGGGGACGACTTCTTCGCTCAACGCGGGCCGGAGAACCTTGAATTTCGCTCCGGCAAGCACGCGGAAAGCTTCGGACGAGTTACTTTCGATAGGCCTGGTGCTGTCGATGATCTTGATCTGGCGGTTCTCCCCCGTTACGGCGGCGGGCAAAGTCCAGCTATACTGTTCGGGGTCCGCGGCCGTGTCGGTGATAGCGTCGGAAGTAAATACCGTAGTGCTCCCGCTGTAACAGACCAGTTTAAGTTTGCTCCCGAAATTCCTCTCGGTGGTAAAGCTGACAGTGCGCGTATCGCCTTTGACCAGCGCGGGCACGCTGTCGTAGTCCGCCGGTTCGCTGCCGGTAAAAGACGCCAGGGCGATCGCCGGATACCGGATAGTGAACGCCGCAGGGCTGTACGCGTATATTGTATCCGGAGCCTGGGTGTCGATGATCTTGAACCCGACGGTCTGCGACGAAATGGTCTCGGGTATAGTCCAGGTATAACTCCCATCGTTGTCAACGATGCCGTCGTTGGCCAAGGTGGCCCCTTCCAGGTCCGTTCCTTCATCAATAGCGACCCATGTTCCGCTCTGTGTCACGCTGTTATAATTCAAAGCGTAAAAGATCTGCACATAATCGGAGAATTTGCCTTCTTTAGTCCAGGTAATATTGTAAGCATCGCCGGCTATCAATTCCCCGCTGACCGCCCCGATAGCCATCGTCGGATAAATTATCCCGAACGCCTGGGAGGTAATCGTATAATCTTCAGACGGGACCGCGAAGTCATCCGTAGCCGTCAGCCTGATCTTGCAATACGAGCTCGGCGCGGTCAAAATGGGCACTCTCCAGGTCAAAGAATTGGTCTGCGTCCCGGTAAGAGAAGCGGAAGGGATATTGGTAACAATTCCGTCATTGGCCGTGCCGTCGGTCTCGGCGATCACGGAATAGGTGTTGCCGTCGGAGCTGAACTCGATCTTCACCGTAGCCGGCGTGGTGTAATTGGACGTCCAGGTAATGGCCTGGTCGGTATCCATGACCCAGCTGTCGGTGATCACCGGGTGCGTCAGGACCAGGCTCCTGGCGGGCACGATAGAAAACGCGCTGTCGGAAGCGTCTTCCATCGTAGTAGCACTCCCCGGCACGACGATCTTGACCCTGACGTTCGCGGATATTTCCGCCGGCACTGTCCAGGAGAACTGGCCGGTGCTGGGATCAAGCCCGCCGGCGCCGTCGATCATCTGGTAAGCCGCGCCGCCGACCGAATAATAAAGGTTGACCTCGCTGACCTGCTGGTATCCCCAGGTAATATTGTAAGTTTTGCCCGCTTCCAGCTTCTCGCCGCCGTTAGGATAGGTTATCTGCACGCCTTTGATGGCGCTTCCGGTCGCCGTGCCGCTGTCCATGATCAGGCCGTTCGAATTATTCCTGGTCTGGATAGTGTAATTATCGGTCACCTGTCCAGCCGTCGGATTGACGACCCCGCTGAACTGTAGAGTCATACTGCCGCTTGCCGCGACCGCGGTTCCCAGATTAAGCACCAGCGTGTGGTTAGACCGGGAGGTGATAGTTGCCCCGGTATTGCCGCTGGTGAACGCCGCGGAACTGATATCGAAATCGGCGTCAAAAATAAGCAAAACCTTATCCCCGGAGACGACTGGATTGGTAACGGCGAATGAACAAGTCAAAGCCGTGGCCTGGCCTGAGGTATTATCGGCGACAGTGACCGCTCCAGCGGTGATCTCCGCGGGATTTACGGTGATCGGATCCGACGTTCCGGTCTTGCTATTTGCGTCGGCGGCGGTGATCATCAAGTTCTCCGCGCCCGTGCCCTTGACATAGACCGCGGCCTGTCCGCCGGACAAGGTGTAAGTCGTGGTTTCAGCGGCATAGGTGTTGTCGGTATAGAATTTCGCCGATCCGGAGCTGCCTATTGTGACCGCCGTCGAGGAATCGGTATTGACGACGTTGCCGTTGGCGTCCTTGGCGGTGACCGTTTCGCTCCAGCCCGTGCCTACGACATGCGGAGTGGTGGCGGTTATAGTATAGGAGGCGATGGCCGCCGGCAGGACAACGATGTTGCCGGAAACGCCGGTTTTACTGTTGGCATCGGCGGCCGAGATAACCGCTGTTTCGGCTTTAGTATCCTTAATATAAATGGTAGCCAGTCCGGCTGTAAGCGTATATTGCCTGGTCGTGTTTTCCGCAGCATAAGTCGCGTCGGTGTAGAATTTCGCGGATGAACCCGTGCTCATCGTCACCACCGTCGAGGAATCGGTAGTAACGATATTCCCGTACACATCCTTGGCAGCTACCTGCTCCGACCAGCCTGCTCCGGCTACCTGCGGCGTGGGATTGGGCACGGTATACGAAGCGATCCCCGAGGGATTGACCAGGATATTGCCGCTGGTCACGGTCTTATTATCCGGGTCAGTGGCGGTCAAAGTAGTGGTTTCGGCAGCGGTATCTTTGGCATACACCGTCACCGTTCCGCTGGATAAAGTATAGGCAGTAGTCTGAGTGGCATAGGTGCTGTCGGTATAGAACTTGACCGAGCCTGTGCCGGTCATGGTGATCGCCGTCGAGGAATCGGTAGTGACAGTCGCGCCCAGGTAATCTTTCGCGGTAACGGTCGCGCTCCAGCCGGTGCCCGCGGTCTGGGGGGTCGAAGTGGTGATAGTATAGGAAGCGGTGGGTTTGACGACAATATCGCTGCTGCTGCCGAAAATACCGTCAATATCAAAGCAGCTGAAATTGACAGTCTCAGCGACAAGATCCTTAAGATAGATCTGAGCCGTTCCAGCCGAGAGCGTGTATTCACTGTATGCGGCTTCAGTGGAATACGTGGCATCTGTGTATAGCTTAGCGCTGCCTGCGGCCGTCCCAGCCGTCACCGCCGGTCCCGGAGTCCCCACAACAGGCTCAGGATAGATATAGGCGCGGGTGCGCATATTCGGAACAGACATGGCGGTAACAACAATCTGCTCGCCGCCGCCGTTTTCAGTGCCCCAGATCGCGATAAGGTTCTCGCCCACCTTCAGGTTGCTCAAAGTGATCGTTCCCGCGCCGCTGCCGCTGCAGTGGCAGCTGCTGCCGCAGCCGGTCGAACCTACCGATGTGCCGTTAACGTAAACCGTGCCGCCATCGTCGCTGGTAATAGTTATTGTGGAGGTGCTGACGCTGGGAAGCATGATTATCCTGCGCAGGTAAATGTCGCAGTTATCGCATGACGCCCAGGTATCCGAACTTATGTCAACGGTGGTCCACGAACTCTCGTCGATCGCGGATGTCGTATTCCATCCGGTCGGGCCGCTGCAGCTTGCATTGTTATACTGCTTCCACCCCGCGCTGTAAGTAAAAGTGTCGAATACTCCGGTAAAATCGCTGGCGCTGCTGATAGTGGCGGAACCATAGTACATATAAACTGTCGCCGTGGCCGGTGAGGCCGGGATGGAATCGACCTTGACCCAGATGGTGGCGGAGTTAGCGTCAGAACTTTCGACCCAGTAGTTCAACGCGGTCCCGCCGGCGTTGGTAAAATAGATATCATTGGGGACCGTTCCGGACCAATTCAATGCGGCCCCGTTAAGATAGGCGGTAGCGGCCGAATCCGTGCCCGTGCCTTTATATACGGTCAATTTCACCTGATAATTCGTCTGGGCGCCGGCTGTCGATCCATTGACCGTTATCGCCTTACGGAAATGCATCCCGTTGGGGAAGACGCTGAAATAAAGCTTCTGGGAAGACGCGGTAACGATATTCCCGTAAATGTCCCGGGCAGTTACCGTTTCCGGCCAGCCTATACCCACCACCTCAGGAGAAGTGGCGGTTATATGGTAATATGCTGTCGTGCTCAGCGGCTGGACCACGATCGGACCGGAAGTCCCGGTTTTCGAGCTGGCATCGGTAGCGGTGAGGGTGATAGTCTCGGCGGCGTCGTCGCGCACGTAGATGGTGGCGGAGCCGTTGGATAATGCGCAGGTATTCTTGCCGGTCCCTGTAGCCGCGGTTATTTCCTGCCCGACGCTCAACAACGACGGCTCGGCCGCGGCGTATTTACGCAGGAAATACACATCGGTCGGAGCGGTGATACAATTAGGCTGGGTGAGGATCCCGCCGGTCTTTTCATAGCGCCCGCCGAGGGTAAAACCGGGGACCTGATAAAATTTATATTTATTTACAGCCGTGCCGTCCCCCATCTGGCCGTAATTGTTGTATCCGCAGGTCCAGACCGTCCCGTCGCTCTTCAACATGGCCGTATGGTGCCCCTGGCCGCCAGCCCCTAAAGCTACTACTCCGCTTATTCCTGTTATCTGATAAGGCACCGTCCGGCTGGTAGTGCTTCCATCCGCCAATTGCCCGTAAAGGTTATAACCCCAGGCCCAAACCGTGCCGTCGTTTTTTAAGGCCATAGCATGGTCGTATGCCGCAGCCACTGCCACCACATTAGTCAAAAGAGAAACCGGGACCGCGGCTGTTTTGTTGATGGCTGAACCGTCGCCTAACTCGCCGTTACTGTTATATCCCCAGCTCCAGACCGTCCCGTCGCTCTTTAACGCCAGGTTGAAATTCCATCCCGCGGCTATAGCCGTCACCCCGGTAAGCCCGGTAACCTGCACCGGCGCGGTGCGGGTAGTGGTCGTGCCGTCGCCAAGCTGGCCGACGTTGTTATATCCCCAGGTCCAGACCGTCCCGTCGGATTTTAAAGCGATAGTATGATAACACCCGGCGCTTACGGACACGATGCCGCTTAGGGTAGTGACCTGGACCGGAACGTAACTGTTAGTGGTGCTGCTGTTACCCAGCTGGCCGTAATTATTGTATCCCCAGGTCCAGACCGTGCCGTCGTTCTTTAAAGCAACGCTCTGGTAATAACCGCCGGATATGGCGGTTATTCCGGTTATAGTGGAAACCTGGACCGGCGCCGTCCTTGTAGTCGCGCTGTTATCCCCTAAGTTCCCGTAAGGGTTATAACCCCAGGCCCAAACCGTGCCGTCGTTTTTTAAGGCCATTGAATAATTTTCCCCGGAAGCGACGGATACGGCTCCGGTTAAAGTGGAAACCTGGACCGGGGCATAACTATTCGAGGTGCTCGTATTTCCCAACTGGCCGTAGTTATTGTATCCCCAGGTCCAGACCGTCCCGTCGGGTTTAAGGCTGATCGTGTGCGAACCGCCTGTGGACAGAAGCGCGCTGTTGCTCTCCCCGGGTTTAAAATCATAACCGATGAAAGTGTCAGCTCCGCTGCTGGCACCAGCCGCTCCGGACAGCCCGTAATAAATATAAATGTTTTGATTCGAGCCCAGATCGGCGCTGACCTTAACCCAGAAACAGGCCGTCCGGTTTGGAGTAGTGCCGGTAGTGCTCTCAAGGTAATACGGCAGCGCGGTGTCGCCGGACTCCGGCATGAAACGGATATCGTTGGGGAAATTCAAGGCATGCCCGCCGATATTAAAGTCCGCTCCCGATGAACCGGAAGACTCGCCGACTTTCAGCCGGACCTGATAGCTTGTGCCTGCTCCGGCAGCGCCCGCGAGAGTGATCAGTTTACGATAAGCGTAATCGGTCAAAGCCGCGCCCGAGGGGAAAGAGAATTTGACCGTACTGCTGGAACTGCTCATGGTAATACTGCCGGCTGCGCCGGTCACGGCATTACCGTAGCTGTCCCTGGCAGTGACCGTCTCGGTCCAGCTCTTGCCCACGGTCTGCGGGGTGGTGGCGCTGACGCTGTAGGAAGCTACGGTGGCCGCTGGAGTGACCGTGATATCGGTCTGCGTCCCTTTGACAGCCGGGTCCGAAGTGTCCGTCGCCGATACCGTCTGCTCGCCCGTAGTCTTTAAGGTGACGCCGCCGGTGAACGTATGCGTCCCGCTGTCTCCGCTGACAAAAGTATAATCCGACGGCAAGACCGCCTGGCTGTCGCTCGAACTGAAATGGATCGTCCCGGTATAACCAGTTACCGTGCTCCCGGAGGCGTCCTTGCGCCGCACCGTCACGCTCGAGGCCGCTCCCGCCACCACCGGATCGCTGATCCCGCTGACCTCGAACGAGTTACCGAGGCTGAACGCGTTGACCACGATACTGCCGCTGGTTCCGGTCTTGGAGTTAGCGTCATTAGCGGTAATGTTAATCGTTTCGGCAGTGCTATCCTTAATATAGATAGTAGCCGCACCGTTGCTCAAAGTATAGCTGGAAGCGGTCCCGGAAGTGGACTGTTCAGCACCTATCGTCCCTAAAGCGGGATCGACAGCCAGCGGTTTACGCATAAAATAGATATCTACGGGGGAAGTATAAGGATTGGGAATGGTCAAAAGCCCGCCGGTTTTATCTAATTTCTCCCCCGGGGTGAACGCGGAGATCAATGTAGGCGTGCACCTGCTGACAGTAGTCCCGTCTCCCAATTGTCCGTAGCCGTTCGCGCCCCAGCCCCACAAAGTGCCGTCAGCTTTGATCGCCAGGCCGGAATCCGGTCCCGCGGTAATAGCGGCGACCCCGGTCAATACCTGGATCGGCGTTGTCCGGTCAACAGTAGTGCCGTCGCCGACCTCGCCTCCGCCGGAACCATTGTTATACCCCCAGGCCCAGACTGTCCCGTCGGATTTTAAAGCGTAAGAATGATTTCCCGCGGCGATCGCCACGATCCCGGTAGGGCTGGTCAATTGCACGGCGGTAACCCTGGTCGTCGTGGTCGTATCGCCCAGCTGGCCGTTAGCGTTATACCCCCAGGCCCAGATAGTCCCGTCGCTGCTCAGCGCAAGGCTATGATTCCATCCCGCGGCGATCGCGACTATCCCGGTCAAATTCGAAACCTGCACAGGCAGAGATTTATTGGTATTATTACCGCTGGCACCGTTGCCGAGCTGGCCGTAATAATTATATCCCCAGGCCCAGACCGTCCCGTCGCTCTTTAACGCCAGGGAGTGTATCTGGCAAGCGGAAATAGCCACTATATTGGTTAAATTGCTGACCTGCACTGGCACAGACCGATTCGTCGTTGTCCCATCGCCTAATTCGCCGTAGTTATTATACCCCCAGGCCCAGACAGTCCCGTCGCTCTTTAACGCCAGGCTGTGATTACTGCCGGCCGCTATCGCGACAACGCCCGTCAGGCTCGACACCTGCACAGGAGTAAATTTATGGCCGCTTTCCCCGATACCCAGCGCATAGCTGTCATTATTGCCCCAGGCCCAGACAGTCCCGTCGCTCTTTAACGCTAAGTTATGGTATAACCCTCCGGTAACCGCCGTAACATTGGTCAATCCGGACACCTGGACCGGAGAAAGCCTGGGAGATACTGCCGTCCCGTCGCCTAATTGGCCGTAATCATTACGGCCCCAGCCCCAGACAGTCCCATCCGGCTTCAGTATCAAAGTATGATAGTATCCTCCGCCGATAACCGGGTTGCTGTCCGACCATTTTACCGCATACCTCAAGAACGTATCACTGCCGCTGGAAGCGCTGGCCTGGCTGGATAACCCGTAGTAAAGATAAATGGACTGGTCCGTCCCCAGGTCAGCATTCACCTTCACCCAGAAGTTAGCCACACGGTTCGGCGTTGTCCCGGTTACCGCCGGCTCCTGGTAATAACTTAACTGCGTAACCCCGTCAGACGCCAGGAACCGGATATCGTTCGGGAAATTAAGCGCGTGCCCTTCCAGATGCACGTCTGTTCCGCTTGATCCGCTGGATTCCCCCACCTTGATCCTGATCTGGTATCCTGTCCCCGCTCCGCTGGCTCCGGTGATATTGATCTTTTTCCGGTATGCGCTCCCCGTGCTGTTCGCCGCCAGGGTGGAATATTCGCTGCTGCTATAGAACTTTGCCGATCCGCTGTTGACTAAATTTACACTGCCCGACGCTCCGGTCACCGTGTTGCCGTACGCATCCTTGGCCGTTACCGTCTCGCTCCAGCCCACATTCACCGTCTCCGGCGTCGTCGCGCTCACGCTGTAACTGACTATAGCGTTCGAATTAACCGTGATGCTCCCGCTGCTCCCGGTCTTGCTGTTGGTATCTGTAGCCGTTAATGTCAATGTCTCAGCGGTATCATCCTTCAAATAGATCGTGGCTGCACCGTTAACCAGGGTATAGCTGGTGCCGGTCGTCCCGATGGTCCCGCTTCCTCCGCTGGTCTCCTGGCTGCCTACCGCGCTTACTGCCGGCTCGCTCGCCGCGTATTTACGGATAAAATAGACATCCACCGGCGATGTAAGCGGATTCACAATACTATCGATACCGGAAGTCTTTTCCAGGCGTCCAGATGAAGACAGGCCGTAAACGAGCGCAAAACCGTAACGGTTGATCGTAGTCGTATCGCCGATGTTGCCGTACCCGTTATATCCGGCTGACCAGATCGAGCCGTCCTTTTTCACGACGCAATTGAAATTAGCGCCGACCGACAAACCGGTAACTCCGGTCAACCCGATAACCTGCGCAGGCACATACCTCGTAGCCGTTCCGCCGTCGGCAAACTGGCCGTACGTATTATACCCCCAGGCCCAAACAGTGCCGTCAGTCTTGCGGACCATGGTTGCATAATATCCCGCGGCGATCGCCGAGACATTAGTCAGGCCGAATACTTGTTTAGCCGTGGTCCGGTTATTGGTGGTACCGTCGCCAAGCTGGCCGTACGCGTTATACCCCCAGGCCCAGAGAGTGCCGTCACTCTTCAAGGCAAAACTATCACTGTCTGCGGCGGCAATGGCTACGATCCCGGTCAAACCAGTCACCTGAACAGGGCTGGTACGGTTAGTAGTCGTCCCGTCGCCAAGCTGGCCCGAAGCGTTATACCCCCAAGCCCAGACCGTGCCGTCCGATTTCAATGCAAGGTTATGCTGGTCTCCGGCGGATATGGCTACGATACCGGTCAAACTGGATACCTGAACCGGCGTCAACCGCTGAGTAGTAGTGCCATCTCCTAATTGGCCATAATCATTACGCCCTACCGCCCAGATAATACCGGTTGATTTAAGGAAAAGACTATGGCTTGCCCCGGAGGAGATTCCGGAAAACCCGCCCAATGAAGATATCTGCGCCGGAGTATACCGGTAACCCGTAGTCCCATCTCCCAACTGCCCGTAATCATTCAACCCCCAGGCCCAGACCGTCCCATCCGACTTTACAGCAAGACAATGATTATACCCGGTATTCACTACCTTTACCGAGCTCAAGCCTGAGACTTGAACCGGATAATAACGGTCTGTCGTGGTAGCATCCCCGATCTGTCCGTAATTATTCCTGCCCCAGGCCCAGACTGTGCCGTCCGACTGCAAGAATACGGTATTGTTAGAGCCCGAAGAAATAATCCTGCTGGATTCCCCGTATAAAAGGTCAGACATAATAAAGGTATTGGCCACGCTGGAAGCGCTGGAAGCCGAGGAATTGCCGTAGTAAATGTAGATGTTCTGGTTGGAACTTAGATCGGCGGTGACTTTCACCCAGAATGTCGCTACCCGGTTCGGAGTTGTCCCGGTTGTCTGTTCCAGGTAATGGCTTAACTGCGTGCTCCCGTCGCCGGCTAAGAACCGGATGTCGTTCGGGAAGTTCAATCCGCTTCCTCCCAGGTTAAAATCCGCTCCCGCAGATCCCGATGATTCTCCCACCTTGATCTTCACCTGGTAATTCGTCCCGGCTCCGCTGCTTGCGGATAAACTGATCAATTTACGATACCCGTATCCCGAGACTATTCCATTGGAATACCCGTTGTAAAATTTAAGATTACTGCTGGTACTGGTCAAGGTTACCGCGTTAGACGCGCCGCTAACTCTATTGCCGTAGCTGTCAAGCGCCGTCACCGTCTCCGTCCATCCTATTCCCGCAACCTGCGGCGTCGTCGCGCTTACACTGTAAGAAGCCACTGTTGCCGCCGGTGTTACCGTGATCGCGCTCTGCGTGCCTTTGATCGTCCCATCCGAAATATCCGCCGCCGACACTGTCTGCTCGCCTACCGTCTTTAAGGTAACCCCTCCGCTGAACGTATGCGTTCCGCTGTCTCCGCTGACAAAAGTATAATCCGCAGGCAATACCGCCTGGCTGTCGCTCGAACTGAAATGTATTGTTCCGGTATAACCTGTAATCGTGTTGCCCGAGGAATCTTTGCGCCGCACCGTCACATCGGATGCCGTTCCTGCCGCTATCGGATCGGTAATGCCGCTGACCTCGAATGAGCTTCCCAGGCTGACCGAACTGACCAGAATATTACTGCTCGTGCCGGACTTACTGTTGGCGTCATTAGCAGCGATGGTAATCGTTTCGGCAGTGCTATCCTTAATATAGATAGTAGCTGCTCCATTGCTTAAGGTATAGCTTGAAGCGGTTCCGGCTGTGGACTGTTCGGCTCCTATCGTCCCCAGCACCGGATCGCTCGCTGTCGCTTTGCGCAGAAAATAAACGTCTACCGGCGAAGTAGTTGCATTCGGGACAGTATAGATAGTCCCGGTCTTTTCCAACCGTCCGCCTGAGGTGAATCCGGAAATCTGCACAGGCACATACCTGTTGATCGTGGTCCCGTCGCCTAACTGCCCGTAATCGTTGCGGCCCCAGGCCCAAATAGTCCCGTCAGTTTTTACGGCGATCACCGAATAATTACCCGCGGAAATGGCTACGACATTGTTCAAACCGTCGATCGCTGTCGGCACATATTTGTCGGAAGCGCCTCCATTACCCAGCTGCCCGTAATTATTGTATCCCCAGACCCAGACCGTCCCGTCCGATTTCAGAGCATAAGATTCATGAACCCCCTGGCCGATGGCGACTACCCCGGTGGGAATAGAAACTTTTACCGGCGTATTGCGTAAAGTTGTAGTCCCATCGCCCAGTCCGCCATAGCCGTTGTATCCCCAGCACCAGACCGTGCCGTCGCTATTTAATGCCATACTGCTTACGTCGCCGGCGGTGATCGCGCTGATGCCGGACAATCCGGAAGATTGCACGGGTAATGATTTATTGGTGCCGTTGCCGTTGGTCCCGTCGCCAAGCTGGCCGTAATAATCATATCCCCAGCACCAGACCGTGCCGTCGGCCTTTAACGCCATACTATGATATCCGCCGGCCGCGATAGACATAACCGTGCTGCCTAAGCCAAGCACAGCGGTAGGAACCGATTTAGTGGTAGTAGTACTATCTCCCACCTGTCCGTAGTCATTCCGCCCCCAGCACCAGACCGTGCCGTCATTCTTAAGCACCATGCTGTGGCCTGCGCCGGCGGCGATAGCAACAACATTGGCCAGGCTGGAGATCTGGACAGGCAGGTATCTGTTAATAACTGTCCCGTCGCCTAACTGTCCGTAATTATTGTATCCCCAGGCCCAGACCGTCCCGTCGCTCTTAAGAGCCAGGTTGTGGTTATACCCGGCTGAGATGGCGACGATATTAGTCAACCCGCTGATCTGAATTGGAGTATAACGGCTGGTATTAGTTCCATCCCCTAATTCGCCGTTATTGTTGTACCCCCAGCTCCAGACCGTCCCGTCCGGTTTGAGGAAGATCCTATGGATATCGCCGCCGGAGGAAATAAGGCCGTTCTCTCCGGGCTTCAGATCATAGGTAATGAAAGTATTCGTTCCGCTGGAAGCGCTGGCCTGGCTGGATAACCCGTAGTAAAGATAAATGGACTGGTTCGTTCCCAGGTCCGCGTTGACCTTCACCCAGAAGTTAGCCACACGGTTCGGCGTTGTCCCGGTTACCGCCGGCTCCTGGTAATAACTTAACTGCGTAACCCCGTCAGACGCCAGGAACCGGATATCGTTCGGGAAATTAAGC